>Ga0326597_10000747_pt1 | contig 55680 bp, 52 predicted proteins | sample RVTome_12_FD_203789 | JGI IMG/M metagenome (GOLD analysis project Ga0326597, IMG submission 203789) | Soil microbial communities from uranium-contaminated site in the Upper Colorado River Basin, Wyoming, United States - RVT100D185 | ecosystem: Environmental > Terrestrial > Soil > Contaminated >...
ATTTCGAACAGCCCGGGCTTCCCCTCCTCCGATGCGCCGGTGAACGCCCCCTTTTCGTAACCGAAAAATTCCGACTCCATCAGCCCCGCGGGGATCGCTCCGCAGTTGACGTGAATGAACGGCCCCTTTTTCCGGCTTCCGAGGTTGTGGATCAACCGCGCGAGCATCCCTTTTCCGACGCCGGATTCTCCGGTGAGAAGCACCGGAGAGAGCACGTCGCCCGCCCGGGCCGCGAGGAGGATGCAGTTCTCCATTGCCGGGGAGCGGAACACCACCGTGTCGCGGTTGACACCCGCCAGGCTCGCCTTCTTCAGCTCTTCCCGGTACCGCTTCGCCAGCGTCCGGGTCTCCTGGACCTGCTCCCGCAGTTCGCTCAGTTCGGTGATGTCCCGCACGTTGCTCACGACAAGGATGATCTTCCCGTCGTCGTCGAAGACCGGGTTCCCGGTGACGATCGCGGTGCGTCCGTTGGAGAACTCCTGCATGATCGTGACGCGGCGGCGTTTCTCGAGAACTTCGAGGGTCACCGACCGGTTGATCGTCCCACGGCGCACGATTTCCCTCATGTTCTTCCCTTCGACGTCTTTCGCCGTGAGACCGGAAACCCGGAGGTACGCCTTGTTGCAGAAGAGGGTGTCGGCGTTCCCGTTGGTGATGTAGAGGCCGTCGTAGGAGGAGTGGATGACCGCGTCGAGCTGCTTGGCCAGCTCCCGGTACGACAGGAGCTCCTTCGCCGATTCCTCGTAGCGGGAGATGTCCTTGAATACGCTGACTACGCCGATCACCCTCCCCCCGTCGAATACGGGGTTGCGGTCCGCGATCACGATGCCGCCGGAGGTCCGGATCTTCACGCCGGTCTGCGGTTTTCCGGTCCGCACGATCTCGAGGAAGGCGTCGCCGGCCCCCTTGGACACCTCGTCGATCGCGCGTCCGACCAGCTCCTGCTTCCGGGCCCCGAGGTGGACCGCGGCGGCGTCGTTGGCATAGAGGATCCGCCCCTGCCGGTCAGTGGACAGGATTCCGACGTTGGTCGCCTCGAGAATCAGGTCAGGGCGGAATTCCCTCATCGACGCCCCTTCGATTCGCCACCGCCGTCCCGGATCCCGATCACCTTCTTCGCCTGCCGGGCCTTCTCCGGCAGGTCCGCCTGGCGGAGCATCACGATCCGCTGCGCCTGCGGGGAGCCCGCCCCGTGCAGCGCCTCCACCAGCGTGGACACCGACGTCATCCCCTCGATGTACCGGCACAGCTTCCGCTTGTCCTCCGTCGAGAACCCCTGCTTCCCGGCGAAATACTTCTCGAGCAGGCCGCCGACCTCGCTGCTCCGGAAATCCGCGTCGGACGGCAGGGTAGACAAGAGGCCCCCCGCGATGTCGTGCGTAAGGCGCCCCACCTGGTACACGAACCGGGTCACGTTCTGCTTCACCGTGTTCGCCAGGAGCGGGTCCACCAGCCAGTTCCCCGCGGGGAGCCGCTTCCCCAGCGCGGAGGAGCCGATCGCCCCCGCGAAGTTCGTCTCCACGAGGTGGACGATCTCGGTGAGCTTGTCCCGCACGATGCCGTTCTTGATCGTTCCGTGGATCTCGGCCAGCAGGGCGGTCGCGCCGAGGAGAACGTCCGCGTTCCCCCCCTTGCAGCCGCCGTAGTTCGCCCGGTGCCACGACGAGAACCGGTCGACGAGCGATCCCGCGAACTCCCCCTCCCCGGCCATGAAGACCCGCTCGTTCGGAACGAAGACGTCCTCGAAGATCAGCGTGCTCTCCCCGCCGACCACCCCCCACTCCGTGCCGCAGTCGATCGTGCCGGACTCCTCCTTCCGCTCGTCGTTGCTCTGCCGGCCGAAGACGAGCGAAAGCCCCGGCGCGTCGATCGGGACGGCGCAGGCGACCGCGTAGTCGGCCCCCTCCGGCGGGAGTCCGAGCGTGGGCAGCACGAAGATCTCGTGGGAGTTCGCCGCCCCCGTGATGTGCGTCTTGGCGCCCCGGATCACGACCCCGTCGGGCCGCCGCCCTACGATGTGGACGTACAGGTCGGGGTCGGCCTGCTGCCAGGGGGCGAGGGACCGGTCCCCCTTCGGGTCGGTCATCGCCCCGGCCGACATGAGGTCCTCCCGCTGCAGCCGGGCCAGGAACGCCCGGAACCGCTGGTGATACTCCGTCCCCTTCGCCCGGTCGACGTCATACGTCACCGACCAGAGGGCGTTGATCGCGTCGAGCCCCACGCACCGCTGGAAGCAGGTCCCCGTCTCCCGCCCGATGAGCCGCAGCATGGCAATCTTCCGGATCAGGTCGTCCACGCTCCAGAAGAGGTGGGTGAACCGGGAGATCTTCGCCCCGTCCAGGTTCGACGTCGCCGTCATGACCTCGTCGTGCTGCCCGCCCGCCGCCAGATCGTACGTCGCCGCCGCGGTCCGGACGTGGGGCGCAAGCGCGGGATGGTCGTACGGGTTGTCCAGCCGCTTCCCCCGGTAGAAAATCCTCGGCTTGAGCTTTTTCAGGCTTTCCACGTACTGCGTTCCGTTCATCATCGGGTGTTCTCCTTTGAGCGGATCTCCCACTCTCTCCGTAATTCCTTCTTCAATATTTTCCCCCCGGGGTTCCGGGGGATCCGATCCGCGATCCCCACGTGGACCGGGACCTTGTAATCCGCGAGACGGGCGCGGCAGAACGCCAAGATCTCCTCCGGGTCGATCGTCGCGCCGGGCAGCGGGACAAGGCGGGCCGCCGGCACCTCTCCGAACACGGGGTGGGGGATGCCGAACACCGCGGCCTCCGCTACCCCCGGGCACATGTAGAGGACGTTCTCCACCTCGAGGCTGTAGATCTTCTCCCCGCCCCGGTTGATCATGTCCTTGGCACGGTCCAGGATGTACACGAACCCTTCCCCGTCGATCCGTGCGATGTCCCCGGTCCTGAGCCACCCGTCCCGGATCGCTTCCCGCGACTTTTCAGGCGCACCGAAGTATCCCCGAACGATGTGCGGCCCCCGGAGGTACAGCTCCCCCGGCTCCCCGGGAGGAAGCGCCCCCCCCCCGTCGGGGCCGCGCACCTCGGCCTCCGTCCCCGGGACGGCGAGCCCCACCGACTCGGACCGGGTGAGCGCGAACTCCGGCGGGAGGACGGTCGCCAGCGACGAGCACTCCGTCAGCCCGTAGCAGTTGTGGAGCCGGGCGGGCATCACCCGGTTCAGCGCCTCGATCGTCTCCGGCGCCATCGGGGCGCCCCCGTACGCCGCGATTCGCACCGACGAGAGGTCGTAGGCGCCGATGTCGTCCCGGAGCGTGAACAGCTTGTAGATCGCGGGAACGAAAAAAAGCGCCGTGACGCGGTGCCGCGCGATCATCTCGAGAACCCGCCTCGTGTCGTACTCCTTCTGGAGCACCACCGTCGCCCCGCACGCGAGGAGCGCGACAAGCTGCGAGTGAAGTCCCGTCACGTGAAAGAGCGGGAGGGTGAGCAGCCCCACGTCGGTCTCCCGGTACCCGAGCGTGGCGACGCAGGAACCGACGTTGAAGAGGGTGTTCCGGTGGGAGATCATCGCCCCCTTGGGGAAACCCGTGGTTCCCGAGGTGTACAGGAGGACGGCCACGTCGTCGGGGGCAACCGGCGCCGGGGCGGGCACGGGATTCACGGCGAGGGCGTCACGGAAGGAACGGGATCCGTCCCGGCGGCCGTCCACGAGGAGCCAGATCCCCACCCCCCGGACATTTTCCTGACCGGCGACTTTTTCGAACCGCTCCGAGGTCGTCACGACGACCGAGGCGGCGCAATCCGACAGGATGTAGGCGACCTCGGCGGGGGAGAGCCGGTAATTCACCGGAACCGCCACGCACCCCGCGGCGATGGCGCCGAAATAGGCGACGATGAACTCCGGGGCGTTCTGGAGGAGGATGGCGACGCGTTCCCCCGGGGCGACGGAGGAGGAACGCAGGAAGGCGGCGAACCGGCGGCAACGGTCGTCCAGCGCGGGGAACGACCACGCTTCCCCCGCATCGGTGACGACGGCCGTCTTCGTCCCCCGCCGCCGCGCCTGCAGGTACGGAATGTCGGCGATCCCGCGGAACGCCGGGCGTTCCTTCCCTGCCCGTTCGATCATCACGACGCTCCCCCGCCGGGCCTTCCGGTCACCAGATCGTCCATCCGCCGTCGACGTAGATCGTCTGTCCCGTGATGAAATCCGACGCTTTCGAGGCGAGGAAGACCACCGTCCCCTCGAGCTCCTCCGGCTGCCCCCAGCGGCCCATCGGCGTACGCTCGTTGATGAACCGGAACCGCTCCGGGTCGTCCCGAAGCGTCGCCACCAGGGGGGTCTCGAAGTACGTCGGCCCGATGGCGTTCACGTTGACGTTGTGGGGCGCCCATTCGATCGCCATCACCTTCGTCATCTGGTTGATCCCGCCCTTGCTGCAGGCGTAGGCGAGCTGATTGTTCATCCCCACCGCGCCGAAGATCGAGGAGACGTTGATGACCTTCCCCCGCTTCTGCCGGATCATGTGCGGGGCCACGGCCTGCGCGACGAGGAAGTACCCCTTCAGGTTCGTGTCGAGGACGCGGTCCCACTCCTCCTCGGACAGGTCGAGGGTGGTCTTGCGGACGTTCACCCCGGCGTTGTTCACCAGGATGTCGATCCGGCCGAACGTCCCCGCGACCGCCTCGACCGCGTCCGCCACGCTCTCCCGGCGCAGAACGTCCATCGCGAACGTCTCCGCGCGGACCCCCAGCGCCGCCGCCGCCGCGCGGGTCTCCCGAAGCCCCCCCGCGTCCCGGGCGCACAGCGCCAGGTCGCACCCGGCCTTCGCCAGCCCCAGCGCCATCGCGCGCCCGAGCCCCTTCGAGGCGCCGGTGACCAGCGCCGCCTTCCCGGTCAGACTGAACAGGTCCGAGCCCACGCCGCGCTCCTCACACCACCAGGTATTTCCGGATGACCTCTTCGTTCCCCCAGATCTCCTCCATCCCGCCGCCGAACCGGACCGCCCCCTTCTCGAGGATGTACCCCCGGCCGCACACCTTCCGGCAGAACTTCAGGTTCTGGTCGGCGAGCAGGATCGTCACCCCCTGCACGTGGATCCGGCCGAGGACGTCCACCAGGTTCGCCACCACCAGCGGCGCGAGCCCCTCGGACGGCTCGTCGAGCAGGAGCAGGGACGGGTTCGCCATCAGCGCCCGGCCGATCCCCAGCATCTTCTTCTCCCCGCCCGACAGGTTGATCCCTTTCGCCGGGCCGAGGTCCGCGAGGACCGGGAACAGCTCGTACACCCGCTCCCGGTTCCAGTGCCCCTGCCGCCGGGAGAGCCTGCGCGCGATCTCCAGGTTCTCCTCCGTGGTGAGATCGGGAAAGATCCGCAGATCGTCGGGAACGTACGCCACCCCCAGGCGGGCGAGTTCGTACGGCGGGAGGCCGGCGACCTCCTTCCCGCGCAACCGGATCGATCCCCGCTTCGGCGGGGAAAGCCCCATGATCGAACGCAGCGTGGTGGTCTTGCCCACGCCGTTCCTCCCCAGCAGGGCGACCACCTCCCCCTCCCCCACGGAGAGGGAAACCTCCTGGAGGATGTGGCTCGTCCCGTAGAACGTGTCGATGTTCGACGCTTCGAGGATCACCGTCTCACTCCTCCCGATATCGGAAGAGATCGGACACGTCGTCCCCCAGGTACACTTCCCGCACCTTCGCGTCCGCCCGGACGCTTTCCGGCGTGCCGTCGCAGAGGATCTCCCCCCGGTGGAGAACGATGATCCGCTCGGAGAGGGAGAACACCACGTCCATGTCGTGCTCCACCACCACGAAGGTGGTCCGCCCCTCGCGCGCGAGCTGGCGGATGTTGTCGAGGAGGCGGACCCGCTCCACGGGGTTCATCCCCGCGGTGGGCTCGTCGAGAAACAGCAGCGTCGGGGCGGCGGCGAGCGCCACGCCGACTTCCAGAAGGCGAAGGTCTCCGTGGGAAAGCGCGGTGGCGGGCGTGTCGCGTTCTCCCAGCAGGCCGACTTTTCCCAGGAACGCCTCCGTCTCCCGCTCGACCGCGGTCTCCCGCGAGAGGCTCCGGATCGGGTTCCACGCCCTTCCCGTCCGCGCCAGCACCGGGATCATCACGTTCTGCGCGACGGTGAGCTCCGGGAAGACGTTGACGATCTGGAACGAACGGCAGATCCCCAAGCGGACCCGCCGATGGATGGGCAGGCGGGTGATCTCCCGTCCCTGGAAGCGGATCTTCCCTGCCTGCACCGGGAGGTGCCCCGTGAGGAGGTTGATCAGCGTGGACTTCCCCGCTCCGTTCGGCCCGATGAGGGAGGTGAGGACGCCCCGCTCGAACCGGAGGTCGAGATCCCGCGCGGTGCAGACCATCCCGAAGTGATTCGACAGCTTTTCCGTCGTGAGCAGGGGCTCGCCCATCCCGTGCTACCTCTCCCCCGGGGCGGTGGCTTTCCGGAACAGGGCCGACAGGGTCCCCATGACCCCGCCCCGGAACCCCATGATGATCACCAGGAGGACGATCCCGAATCCCAGCATCCAGTTCTCGGTGAACCGCTGGATGATCTCCCGCATCGCGACGAAGATCGCGCTGCCGACCAAAGGACCGGCGAGCGACGACAGCCCGCCCAGCAGGCTGACCAGGACCGGCTCCGCGGAATGGGTCCAGTGGGCCATGAAGGGGCGCGCGTTGCTCTCCAGGAGCGCCTCCAGCGATCCGGCAAGACCCGCGAACGTCCCGCTGAGGACGAAGACGGCCAGGCGGTAGCGCCGCACCGGGACGCCGGCGAATTCGCTGCGCCGCGCGTTCTCCCGGATCCCCGCGAGGGCCAGGCCGAACGGGGACTGCCGGATGCGGTGGGCGGCCCAAACGCTCAGGGTGAAGAAGAAAAGCACGAAGAAATAGAACTGCCCGTCCTTTCCGATGGGGATACTGATCCCGCCGAAGAGCGACACGGGGGCCCGCATGATCCCGATCAGTCCGTCGTCGCCCCCCGTGATCTCCCGTGCGTTCCAGATGAGGGAGAAGACCATCATCCCGCACGCCAGGGTCAGCATCGCGAAGTAGATCTCCGTGTGGCGGACGCACAGGGTTCCGACCAGTACGGCGAGGAGGACGGCCGCGGCGACGCCCGCCGCCACCCCGAGAAGGGGGTTGCCGGACACGTGCAGTCCGAAGAACCCGAGGCCGTAGGCGCCCGCGGCGTAGAACGCGCCGTGCCCGAAGGAGAGGAGCCCGGCCTGCCCCAGGAGGAGATTGTACCCGACGGCGAAGATCCCCAGGAGCATGATTCGCATCGCGAGGTAGGTCGTGAATTTCCCGACGAGGAACGGCACCGCGCACAGGGCCAGCAGGACGGCCGCCGCGGCGCACGCGTTCCGCGTTTCCGCCTTCATCGACCGCTCACCGCGCCGCGCCGAAGAGCCCCTGCGGCCGCCACAGCAGGACTCCCCCCATCAGGATGAAGGTGAGGAACATGTCGAAGGCGGGGAAGAAGCGGGTCCCGAAGGCGGATATGACGCCGATGACCAGGGCGCCCACGAAGGCCCCCTTCAGGCTGCCCAGCCCCCCGATCACGGCGACGATGAACGCCTCGATGATGATCGTCTCCCCCATGCCGGGGGTCAGCAGCCCCACGTAGGGGACCGCCAGCCCCCCGCCCAGGGCGCCGAGCCAGGTGCCGAAGACGAAGACGCCGGTGAACAGCGCCGGGACGCGGACGCCCAGGCTGGCCGCCATTTCGCGGTCCGAGGAGGACGCCCGGACGATCCGACCGTACCACGTCTTCTCCAGCAGGGCCCACAGGAGGAGCGCCACCGCGGGCCCCACGGCGATGATGAACAGGCTATAGACCGGAAATTTCCGCCCGAGGATCGGGATCGACCCGCCGAGGAAGGATAGGGAGGGGGGCGAGAGCGCCCCCCCTCCCCAGACGATCTTCACCAGGTTGTCGAAGATCAGGACGAACGCGAACGTGAGCAGAAGCTGGTACGGCAGCGCGAGCCGGTAGACGTGGCGAAGGAAGAACCGCTCCACCACGAACCCGGCCGCGCAGACCGCCAGGGGCCCCAGAAGGAGACCCGTCCAGAACCCCGCCCCGAGGTGCCTGAGGACGGTGAAGGAGCAGTACGCCCCCAGCATGTAGAAGCTGCCGTGGGCGAAGTTCAGCACCCCGAGCACGCCGAAGATCAGCGTCAGCCCGCTGGCCACGAGCCAGATGAACATCCCGCCGGACAGCCCGGCGAGGATCACGTGAACGTACGACTGCATTATTTGAACGGAGGCGTCGTCCCCGGCCCCTCGAACGGCGGCCGGTTGAAATATTCCTTCGCCGGGATGACCTTCATCTCCCCCATGACCTTGAACGGGTATTTCGGGTCGGCCTTCGTCTGCCCCCACGGGACGTCGTAGATCGCCTGGTGGTCCTCCTTCCGGAAGACCCGGTGCCCCGCCGGGGAGTTCATCTCCATCCCTTCCAGCGCGGCGACGACCGCCTTGGTGTCCTTCGACCCCGCCTTCTCCACGGCCGCCTTGTACGCGTAAATCGAGGAATAGGCCGTCTCGGAGACGTACGCCGGGTAATGCTTCCACCGCTTGTGGAACCGCGCGACCCAGTCGTTGTTCTCCTTGTTGTTCGGGTACTGGAAGTAGTACCGGGCGGAGATCCAGATGTTGTCGGGCATGTCCTTCCCGAGCCCCTCCAGGACGTCCATGGCCGCCCCGACCGGGAACACGACGTGCTTGACCTTGTCGAAGAAGCCGGCTTCCTTCGCCTGCCGCACGAAGGAGATGAGCTCCCCCGCCCACTCGGTCGAATAGAACCCGTCGGGCTTTGCGTCCATGATGGTGTTGATGTGGGAGCGGAAATCGGTGGTGCCGAAGGGAGCCCACGACTCGGCGACGAACTGGACGGACGGCTTCAGACTCTTGAGGGATTCCTGGAACATCTTCCAGCAGGTGAAGCCGTATTCGTACTTGGGGCTCACCGTGGACCACTTCACGGCGGGGAAATCCTTCGCGATGAAGGCCGCCGCGTGCCCGTCGTTGTACGTGGGCATGCAGATCCGGAAGACCTGCTTGACCCCCTTCTTGAAGACGAACTCCTCGGTCAGCTTCTCGGTGGCCGCGTGGGTGACCATCAGGGGCCGGTCGAGCTGGGCCATGACCGGGGCCAGCGCGAGTGCCTGCCCCGACGAGTCGATGCCGGCCAGGTAATCGGCTCCCCAGCTGTCGACGAAGTAGCGGGCGTTCTTGATCGCCTCATCGGCCTTCGTGGTCGAGTCGCGGAATTCCATCTCGACCTTCTGCCCGGCGATCCCGCCCTTGGCGTTGATCTCTTCGACGGCCATGACCGCGCCCATCTTGTGGAACTCCCCGTACCCGGCCAGCGTCCCGGAGAGGATCGCCTGGTAGCCGATCTTGATCGGCCCCTTGATCTTCGGGGTGGCAGCCCATAGCCCCTTGGGGAAGGCGAGCCCTCCCCCGAGGGTGCCCGCCGCGGCGACCAGGGGAACCGCCCCGGTCAATTTGAGAAACTGGCGCCGGTTCAACCCTTTCTTCTCCATTGCCCCTCCCTCGATGCGTGGTCTCGTGAATGCATCGACGCACCAGGCGATGCCTCGACGCATAAACGGCGATAGTGAGACCCTTATGATACATCGACGATTTGTCAGAAATCCATCGACGCGCGGATCGCGCACAGCGTTCTCTCCGGGTCCGGCAGGTACGACTTTTCGAGGGAATAGGGGAACGGGGTGTCGAACCCGGTCACGCGCGCGACGGGCGCCTTCAAGCTCAGGAAACACCGTTCCTGGATGAGCGCGGAAACTTCCGCGCCGAAGCCGCACGTCCGGGGCGCCTCGTGCAGGATCACGGCCCGGCCCGTCCGCTTCACGGACTCCTCGATCATCGCGATGTCCAGCGGCCACAGGGTGCGCGGGTCGATGATCTCGACGTCGACCCCCTCCTTTGCGGCGGCGGCGGCCGCCTTCCCGGCGACCGGCATCATCGCCCCCCACGCGACGAGCGTCAGGTCGGCTCCCGGCCGGACGATCCGCCCCACCCCGAGCGGAACGAGGTGCTCCCCCTCCGGCACCTCCTCTTTCACGGTCCGGTAGAGCGCCTTCGGCTCGAGGAAGATCACGGGGTCTTCCCCGCGGATCGCCGAGGAGAGGAGCCCCTTGGCGTCCGACGGCGTCGACGGCATCACCACGACCAGCCCCGCCGTGTGGATGAAGTACGCCTCCGGGCTCTGCGAGTGGTAGTGGCCTCCCTTGATGCCCCCACCCGAAGGGGCGCGAAGGACCACCGCCGCCGTGAACTGCCCCGCGGAGCGGTACCGCATCTTGGCCATCTCCGAGACGATCTGGTCGAACGCCGGGTAGATGAAATCGGAGAACTCGATCTCGGCGACCGGGCGCAGGCCGCTCATCGCCATCCCGATCGCCATGCCGACGATCCCGACCTCGTTCAGCGGCGTGTCGATCACCCGCTCCGCCCCGAATCGCCGGGAAAGCCCCTCCGTCGCCCGGAACACGCCACCGCCCCGACCGATGTCCTCCCCGAGGACGCAGACCGACGGGTCCCTCGCCATCTCCGTCGCGAGGGCGTCGTTGATCGCCTTGATCAGCGTCATCCCGGCCATCGCCTCACCCCTTCCCGGAGAGCAGGGAGTCGCGCTGCTCGGCGAGGTGCCACGGAATGTCCGCGTAGACATCCTCGAACATGCTGGACAGCGGCACGGGGGGGGAGCCCTCCGCCGCCTCGATCGCCCCGCGCACGGTCTCCTTCGCTTCCGCCTCCTCCGCGGACGGGTCCTCGAGCAGGCCCCGCCCCTTGAGGAACGCGGCGAACCGCCGGATCGGGTCCTTCTCCCGCCACGCCGCCACCTCTTCGTCGGACCGGTAGACCGTCGGGTCGTCGGAGGTCGAGTGCGGCCCGAGGCGATAGGTGAGCGCCTCGATCAGCGTGCCCCCCTCCCCGGCCCGCGCGCGGTCCATCGCGTCTCCGACCGCCTTGCGGACCGCCAGCACATCGTTGCCGTCGACGCGGACGCCGGGAAGGCCGTACGCCCCGGCCTTCTCCGCCAGCGTCCCGGTGGCCGTCTGGCGCTCCACGGGAAGGGAGATCGCGTACCGGTTGTTTTCGCAGAAAAAGACCACCGGCAGCCGGAAGACCCCGGTGAAGTTCATCGCCGCGTGGAAATCCCCCGTGGAGGTTCCCCCGTCGCCGAAGGTGGCGAGGACGGCGACCCGCTCCCCCCGGATCTTCGCGGCGTATGCCGCCCCGACGGCATGGGGGAGCTGCGTGGCCACCGGGGAGGAGACCGACACCAGGCGGATGGAGCGATCGCACCAATGGTTCGGCATCTGCCGCCCCCGCGTCGCGTCCGCCGTGTTCCCGAGGATCTGGCCGACCAGCGCGGCGAGCGGGTACCCCCGCATCAGCCCCACCCCATGGTCCCGGTACGCCGGAAAGATCCAGTCCCCCTCGCGCACGGCGTGTCCCGCACCGATCGAACACGCCTCCTGGCCGGTCGACGGGACGAAGAAGCCGATCCGGCCGGACCGCTGAAGGGCGACCGCCTTCTCGTCGATCGCCCGCAGGAGCACCATGTGCCGGTAGAGGGAGAGCAGCTCCGGATCGGGCAGCCCCGGATCGGTCAAAGGGTCGATCGTTCCGTCCGGGCGAAGGACCGACAGGATTTCCGCGTTCGTCATGACGTTCCCCCCTTCTCCGTGTTGCCGGGCGGCGCCTGCCCCCGACGCCTCACCGCTTCCGGATCACGCCCTTCGCGCGAAGCTCGGCGATCCGTTCCTCCGTGTACCCCAGCCCGGCCAGGATTTCGTCGTCGTGTTCGCCGAGAAGCGGGGCCCTCCCGGGAGCCCGTTCTTCCTCTCCCGCGATCTTGATCGGCATCCCGAGCTGGCGATCGGTTCCCCCGAGGGGAGACTCCACGTCGAGGACCATGCGGCGCGCAAGGGTGTTCGGGTGGCTCAGCGCTTCCCCGAGCGACAGGACGGGGGAGATGCAGACGTCCTCCCCCTCGAAGAGACGGATCCATTCGTCCCGGGTCTTTCCGAGGAAGATCGCCTGGAGCTCCCTCCGCACCTTCTCGCCCGTTTCCCCCGCCACGTACTGAAGGTTGCCGAACTCTTCCCGCCCCAGGCGAGCGACGAGCTTTTTCCAGAACCACGGCTCCAGCCCTCCGAGGCTCACGTACCCGCCGTCCGCGCACCTGTATGTATCGTAGCAGGGGAGCATCCCGGCCAGCGGCAGCGCGCCCCGCTCCTGCGGGATTTCCTCCCCCAGGAGACTGGATGCCGGGATCGCGAGCGACGCGACCGAACCGTCGGTCATCGAGATATCGATCCACGCTCCCTTCCCCGTCCGCTGCCGGGAAAGGAGCGCCATCAGGATCCCGGAGAGCGCCATCATCGAACCGCCGTAGACATCCCCCAGCTGGACGGGGAGCAACGCCGGCGGCACCGAAGGGCGCCCGGAAAGACCCAGGACCCCGGCGTAGGAGAGGTGGTTCACGTCGTGGCCGGCGACGTCGCGCATCGGCCCCGTCTGCCCGTAGCCGGAGATCGAGCAGTACACCAGCCCCGGGTTCGCCGCCGACAGCGTTTCGTACCCCACGCCGAGGCGCTTCACCACCCCCGGGCGGAACCCTTCGACGACGACGTCGGCGGTCGTCGCCAACTTCCGGAAGATCTCCTGCCCCTCGGCGGATTTCAGGTTCAGGGTTACGCTCTTCTTCCCGCGGTTCAGGTACCGGTCGAGCGGTCCCGTTCCGGGCTCTTCGGCCGCAAACGGGTTCCGCGCCCTCGGCTCCGGCTCGTCGATCTTCACGACGTCCGCACCGTAGTCCGCCATCATCATCGTGCAGAACGGCCCCGGCAGCTGGAGCGACAGGTCCAGCACCCGAACTCCGGCGAGCAGCGCCATCCCGGATCCCCCCTGGAAATTTCTTATGCTATTTTAGTATCTCCTATGGAAAATGGGTTTCCGATCTCTCCGGACCGGGCGATCTTTCTCGCGGACGCCCACCTGAACCAGGACGACATCCACAGCCGGTACTTCCTCGCCCTCGCCGACAGGGCGGCGGAGGAAAAGGTGCCCCTGTTCCTCCTCGGGGACGTGTTCGACCTCTGGTTCGGAAACCCCGGGCTCACCTTCGGCTTCCAGAAACCGATCATCGAACATTTACGGAAATTGCGGCGGGAGGGGTTACGCCTGTACTACGTGGAGGGGAACCGCGACTTCTACCTGAAACGGGAACACGAGGGAACGACGTTCGACGTCGTCTCGGCGGGAGATATGCACGCGGCGGTCGGGAAGAAGCGGCTGGTCCTGTCCCACGGGGACGAGGTGAACCGCGCGGATTTCTCCTACCGGTTCTGGAAGGGGATCTCGAAGAGCCGCCTGGCCAACGAGGCGGTCGCCCACCTGCCCCCCTCGATCATCCTTCCCATGGCGGACCGGATCGAGCGGAACCTGAAGCGTTCCAACCGGAGGCACAGGGGAACCTTCCCGGAGCGGGAGTGCCGGGAATACGCGATGCGCCTCTTCCGCGAGGGGGTCGACTTCGTCATCCTCGGGCACTTCCACCAGGAGCGGCTGTCCCGCTTCTCCCGGGAGGGGGCGACGAAGGTCGTCGCGGTCCTGCCGTCGTGGAAGGACCGGTGGCGCTACTTCTACCTCACGGCGGATGGGGCGTACGGCTTCCGCGCGTTCAAGCCCGGCGAACCGCTCCTCCCCTGAGGGCGCGGGAAAGGAGCACGGCGAAGAGGATGCCCGCGGCCGCCTCGAGGAAGCCGAAGAGGACGCCGATCCGGTCCAGCCCCAGCCCGACCGGCAGCACCGAACCGGCCAGCATGCCGGGGAGGCCGACGTTGGCGAGCCAGAACTGGACGTTGGCCAGGGCAGGGGTGACGCCGGGCAGCAATGAAGCGTCCGACCGCCCGGCGATCCACCGGAGCGCCGCGCCGTAGGCGGCGAAGAGCCCCGTCCCCACCAGCAGCATGTGGGAGTGGAGGAACTGGAAGTTGTCGTTCCCGAACCAGTACATCCCGGCACCCAGGAGAAGGCCAAGGGCGAGGTAGAACAGGGCCACCCGGAAATAGCGCCGCGCGATGCGCCGGTACAGGTCGCCCCCGGCGGAACCGCTCATCGGACCGGATCGCGGTCGCGCACGCTACTTCGCCGTCCCGTTTTCGATGAAGAACGAGGACGCCGTCAGCGCCGGATCCGCGTGGAACGCCACTTTCCCGCCGCACAGCTTCTCGAGCCGGTTGATGTCGTCCCGCTTCTGGTTGAGCAGCGTCTCGAGGAGCCCCGGGGCGACGCGCACGGACACCTCGTTGCCCGCTTCCCTGCCGTCCTTGGAGAGCTCGTCGTGGAGCCGGCGCAGCAGCCGCACGGTGGCCGCGTCCTGCGTCGGGATGACGCCGGTCCCCCCGCAAAGGTCGCACCCCTTGAGGAGGATGTCGTAGAAGGAGGTCCCCATCCGCTGCCGGCTGATCGCCACCAGTCCGAACTTTCCGAGGGAGGTGACGTCGCTCTTCGCCTTGTCCCGCTTCAGCCCCTCCTTGAGGATCCGCTCGACCTCCTTGTTGTGGGACTTGCTCTCCATGTCGATGAAGTCGATGACGATGAGGCCGCCGATGTCGCGCAGGCGCAGCTGCCGGGTCACCTCCGCGGCCGCCTCCCCGTTCGTGCGGAAGGCGGTGTCCTCGATGTCACGGTCCTTGGAGGAACGACCGGAGTTGACGTCGATCGACCAGAGCGCCTCCGTCCGGTCGATGACGATGTGCCCCCCCGAGGGGAGCGGCACCTTGCGCTGCGTCCCCCGCTCCACCTGCTCCTCGAGGTTGAACTTGCCGAACAGGGGCCGCTTGTTCCGGTACAGCTTGAGCTTCCCCTTCTCCTTCGGGTAGTAGACGTCGAAGAAGGCGGACGCCTTGCGGTAGGCGGCCTCGGAGTTCATCAGCACTTCCGTGACGTCCGCGCTGTAGTTGTCCCTGAGCGTCCGGACGACGATGTCCTGCTCTTCGTAGAGCAGCGCCGGGGCCTTGTTCGCCCGCGCTCCCTCCACGGTGCGGTCCCACAGCTTCAGCAGGTTGGTGAGGTCGGCCTTCAGGTCCTTCAACGGCCGGGCGGCGCCGACCGTGCGAACGATGAACCCGAGGTGGTCGGGGTATTCGAGCTTCTCCATCTGCTTCCGGATCCGCTCGCGCTCCTTCTCCCCCGTGATCTTCTTCGAGATGCCGTACCGCTTCATCCCGAGCATCATCACCATGTAGCGTCCGGCGATGCTGATGTACGAGGTGACCGCGGCCCCCTTGATCGTGGACTCCTCCTTCGTCACCTGGACGAGGATCTCCATGCCGGGGCGAAGCGGAGGCCGCTTGTCCCCCTCGTTCCATGTCCCGAGGTGCTCCATCAGGGCGCCGGCGCAATATTCGTTCAGCGGCATGAAGCCGTGGCGGCCGCCGCCGAACTCGACGAACGCCGCCTCGATGGCGTGGGCGATGTTCACGACCTTCGCCTTGTAGATGTTCCCCTTGAACGCCTTCCGGCGCTGGTTCTCGACCTCGTAGTAGTCGAGGGTCCCTTCCGCGACGATCGCGACCCGCTTCTCCTCGGAGTGGAGGCCGTCGATCAGCATCACCTTCTTCGCGCCGGTCCCCTCCTCGGGGAAGGACTCTTCCTCGTCCGCCTCCGCCTCGTTCATCTCCTGCAGGCCGGCGTCCTCCTCCTCCTCGGCCTCCGTACCGCCCGCGAGGAGGGCTCCCATCCCGTCCGCCTCCGGTTCCTCGTCGCCGGTCGCCGTCGGGGTCGCGCCGCCGGCCTCGCCCTGCACCGGCCCTTTCCCCTTCCCGCGGCGGCGCCGGCGCCTGCGGCGGCGCCTCTTCCCGGGCTCTCCCGGCTCTCCGCCCTGTTCCGTCGCGGCCCCGCCGGGGACCTCCGCGCCCGCTGCCGGCATATCCCCGCCCTCCGGCTCCGCCTCGACGGTCGCCGGCGCATGGTGGGGGGGTCCGCCGGCAGCCGTCGCCTGTCCACCCCACCCGACATCCTCGAACGGCGGGGGTTCCGCCGGGGCCCGCGTCTCGCCGGCCCCCTCCACCGATTCCGGGGCGCCCCCCTCCGCGGACTTCTTCTTTCCCCGTCGCCGCGGACGCCGCCGCCCCTTCTTGGGGGCGGCCGCTTCGCCCTCCTCCCCGGCGGCGTCCGTTCCCCGTTCGGCATGTTCCTCCGCTACCGGCGACACGTCCCGCTGCGCCTCCGCGGGAAGCGGCTCCCCGTGCTCCGGGGCGAGCGGCGGCGCGAACGGTTCCGCCGATTCCGGGGCCTCCCACGCTTCGGTCATCCCGGCCGCCTCCGCCCCTTCCGTTGCCTCCGGGGTCGCCGCGGCGGTTCCCGCCGCGTCATCCGCCCCCTTCTTCTTCCTGGGCCCGCGTCGCCAATAGCTCCGTTTCGGTTTTCCTTCCGTCATTCCGTTCCTCTCTCTTTCCGGGACGCCCAGTTTCCGGACGCCCCTCCGGCCGCGCCGCCGTTCCACCGGGACATGGGGGGGAATCCGTGGAGCACGTCCGGCAGGTCGCACACGTCTTTCACGACGGCGTGCGCCGGAGACTCCTTCTCGTTCCCGCCCACCCACACGGTGAACATCCCCAGTTCGCGCGCGGGCAGCAGGTTCTTGCGGCTGTCCTCGCAGAACAGGGAATCCTCACCGCGGGCCCCCGTCACCCGCAGCAGCTTCGCGTACGGATACGGCGACGGCTTGGCGATGTATTCCATGAACTCGATCCCGTAGATCCCTTCCATCAGTTCGGCCACGCCCAGCGCGTCGAGCACCCGGCGGGCGTACTCTTCCGATCCGTTGGTGAACACGACGCACCTGCCGGGGAGGCCCGAGAGCATCTCCCGCAGCTCCGGCCGCGGGGCGACGATCTCCGGGATCGGCACGTCATGGACGAACTCGAGGTAGTCACCGGGGGAGACGCCGTGGTGGTGCATCAGCCCCCGAAGCGTCGTCCCGAACTCGGCGAGAAACGCCTTCCGCATTTGGTGGGCGGTCTCGGGGTCGGTCCCGAGCTTCCTGCGGACGTACTCCTCGATCCGCTCGTCCACGATCCGCCACAGGGTCACTTCCGGCGGGTAGAGCGTGTTGTCGAGATCGAAGATGAAGAGCGGCCCGTTCGGCATCCGGTCAGTCGCCTCCCACGGAGATCGCGCTCACCAGCAGGGAGGGGGCGCCGACGTTGCCGAACCAGCGGAAATCGGACCCCGCCGCTTCGACCTTTTCCAGCAATCCGAGGATGTTGCCCGAGACGGCGAACCCGTGGAGCGGCTCGGCCAGTCTTCCGCCCGCGATGCGGATCCCGGACGCCCCCACCGAGAAATCCCCCGACACCGGGTCCGCCGTGTGGATCCCGAGGAACTCCGTGAGGAGGATGCCGTCCCCGGCGGCCTCGAACAGCGCGGTCGGCGGATGCCCGCCCGGGGCGATCCGCAGGTTGGAGATCCCGACCGTGGGAGGCGCTTTCGGCCCCGGACGGCGGCAGGCGCCGGTCGATCCCGTCCCGATCTTCCTGCCCCAGAACGCGTCCGCGAGGAAGCCGCGCAGCTCGCCGTCGGCGATCAGCTCCCGCCGCCGCGTTGGCGTACCCTCCGCGTCGAACGGTTCGGCGCCGGATCCGCCGGGGTCCAGCGGATCGTCCTCGATCGTGACCCCCCCCGACGCAACCTTCTTCCCGACCTTTCCGGAAAACATCGACTTCCCCTTGGCGACCTGGGAGGAGAGGAACGACGGGACCAGCACCTCGAGCAGCTCGGCCGCCGCGCCGTTTTCGAGGACCGCTTTGTACTCCCCGGTCTCCGGACGAGCCGCTCCGAGCATCCGGAGCGCCCGCGCCGCGCCCTCGTCGGCGATCGCGGCCGCGCTCAGCCCCCGCAGCGATCGGGCGACGCCGAACCCGTACCCGGTCTGCCCCTCGCCGTTCTCCTCGGCCACCGTCTCCACGTGCGCCGAGCAGAGGGAGACCCGCCGCGTCGCCGCGAACCCCCGCGAATGGAACAGGGACACGGTGGCGACCGTCTCGCGCAGCGCCGCCGTGCGCACGCGCTTCACCCGGGGATCCCGCGCGAGGGCCCGCGCCTCGAGGGAGCGGGCGAATTCCCCCTTCTCCCCTTCGGGGACCGATTCGACGGAGGGGTCGTACAGCGGAAGGTCCGCCGCCGGTCCCGCCGCGTCCGGCAGCCCGTACGCGGGATCCGGATCGGACGCGTCCGCGCAGAAGATCGCCTCTTCCACCATCCGCGCCAGGTCGGCGGCGTCGCCCCGGAATCCGTAGGAGAACCCCATCCGCCCGGCGCGAAAGACGCGCAACCCGAGGGCCACGGTGTCGGCGAGCGCGATCCCGTCGAGCCGCCCCTCGCGCGCCTCGTACCGGCGATCCCGCGTGCGCGTCACGCACAGCTCGGCGTCGCCCCCTCCCCGCCCCGCAACAAAGCGCAGGACGGCGTCGAACCCCGGATCAGCCACGCCGCCTCCCGGAGAAGTCGGCGACCAGCGCCACTTCGTCGCAATCGGGGAACTTGGAGCACTTCAGGCAATCGGCCCAGATCTTCTGGGGGAGATCGGCCTTGTCCACTACATGAAACCCGAGCTTCTCGAAGAACTCCGGTTTGTACGTCAGCGCGAAGACGCGATCGATCCCGAGCACGATCGCCTCGGAGATGCACGATTCCACCAGCTGCGTCCCGACCCCGCGGCGCATCCTCCCCTCGTGCACGGCGAGCGAGCGCACCTCCGCCAGGTCCTCCCACATGATGTGGATCGCCGCGGAGCCGACCAGTTCCCCGTCGTCCCCCTCGAAGATGAAGTAATCCCGCAGGTTTTCGTAGATGTCGGCCAGGGAGCGCGGCAGCATGTCGCCCTTCCGCGCGTATTCGGCGATCAAGCCGTGGATCCCCTTGACGTCCGACATCCTCGCTTTCCGGATCATTCCACCGCCGCCTTCTCGATCAGCGTCTTCGCGTGCGCCTTCGCTTTTCCCGTGATCTCCGCGCCGGAGATCATCCGGGCGAGTTCCTCTATCCTATCCTGTTTCGACAATGATTTCACGCCGGTGGCGACCGTGCCGGCCGCCGCCTTCTTCACGACCCGCAGATGGTGGCCGGCGAACGCCGCGACCTGCGGCAGGTGCGTGACGCAAACGACCTGCGCGGTCGAGGAAAGGCTTTTCAACCGCGCACCGACGCGCTCGGCCACCTGGCCCCCGATCCCCGTGTCGATCTCGTCGAACACGAGCGTCTTGCCGGCCCCCCCCCGGGAGGCGGCGTTCCGCAGCGAAAGCATCACGCGGGAGAGCTCCCCGCCCGAGGCGGTCTGCGCGAGCGGCCGAAGCTCCTGGCCCGGGTTCGCGGAAAAGAGGAGCTCCGCCTCGTCGATCCCCGACGCCGAAAGCGCCGCGGGGACCGCCTCGCGGGAGGAAACCTCCGCCCGGAACCGCGCCCCGGCGAGGGCGACCCGCGCGAGCTCCTTCTCCACCGCCGGCCCCATCGCAACCGCCGCCTTCCGGCGCGTCGCGGAGAGCTTCTTCGCCGCCGCGACCCCGCCCTCCTCTTCGAGGACGAGCTCTGCCCGCCGCCGCGCCTCCTCTTCGAGCGCCCCCGCCAGCGACGCGCGCTCCGAACGGAGGAGATCGAGGTGGGAGACGAGCTCGGGAACCTCCTTGCCGTACTTCCGCTTGAGGCGGCGGATTCCGCTCAGCCGCTCCTCGACGCGCTCGCGGCGCTCCGGATCCTCCGTCACCCTGGCCGCGAGGGATCCGAGCTCCCGGGAGAGATCCTGCACCTCCTCCCGGGCGGAGCGGAGCCGCTCGGCGGTTTCCACGATCCGCGGGTCGACCGCGGCCGCCTCCCGCAGGCGCGCCAGGGCGAACGCCATCGAGACGAGCGCGGCGCTCTCCGACGACGCGATCGCCTCGTCCGCCGCCTGGAGCGCCTCCCGCACCTTCGCCGCGTTGCGCAGCAGCGAAAGATCCGCCGCGAGCTCCTCTTCCTCGCCGGGGGAGAGCGCCGCCTTCGACAGTTCCCCGATCTCGTAGTCGAGGGTTTCCGTCCGGCTCCGGGCGCCGGCCCCGCGGTCCGCCGCCTCCGCGGCCTGCCGGCGCAGCGCCGCCACGCGGCGATACCGTTTCCGCATCTCCGAGGAGAGCGCCCCCGCGCCGGCGAAGTCGTCGACGGCCGACAGCGCCGCGGAGCGGGACAGAAGCTCCGGCACGCTGTGCTGCCCGACCATCGTGAGGAGAAGCGGAGAGAGCGCCGCCAGCACGGGCTGGGCCACGGGACGCCCGTTCAGGTAGGCGCGGCTCCGGCCGGCGGCCGGCAGGAGGCGCCTCAGCACGACTTCCTCCTCCCACGGCAGCCCCGCCTCCTCCCATGCGTCGCGGAGGTCGTCGCGGCGGGACAGATCGAACAGGGCGGTCACCTCCGCCTCGGGCTCCCCGGTCCGCACAGCGACCGGGTCGGCCTTCTCGCCGAGGGCGAGGCGGATCGCCTCGACCAGGATGGACTTTCCCGCGCCCGTCTCCCCCGTGACCACGTTCAGGCCCGCGGAGAACGGGACACGGACGTCCTCGAAGATGGCCAGGTTCCGGACGGTGAGCTCGATCAGCATCGCGGGGGGACGGTCACCGCTCTCCCCACTTCAGCTTGGTGCGCAGGACGGTGAAGTAATCCCGGAAGGGCGAGCGGAAAAACCGCAACGGCGCGTCGGCCCTCTTCACCTCGATCACGTCCCCTTGCCGCAGCCCGAATCCCACCTGTCCGTCGATGGTGAGAAAGACGTCGGTCTCCTTCGAGCACAGCTCCGAACAGACGATCACCCCGTCGGGCACCACCAGGGGGCGGAAGGTCAGGGTGTGGGGGCAGATCGGCGTGATGAGGATCGTGTTCATGGTGGGGTAGATGATCGGACCCTGCGCCGCGAGGGAGTAGCCGGTGGACCCGGTGGGGGTGCAGATGATGAGCCCGTCCGCCTTGAAGGTGGAGAGGTACATGCCTCCCACCGTCACCTTGATGTCGATGATCTTGGCGAGGGCCCCCTTGTTGATCACCACGTCGTTGAGCACCGTGTAGTTGGCGACCCGCTCGCCCAGCCGGTGGACGTGCGCGACCAGCATCATCCGCTCTTCGTAGTCGAAGTCGTACAGGAAGATCCGCTCCAGCGCGGGGTAGAGCTCGTCGAGGGTGATCGCCGTCATGAAGCCCAGCGACCCCATGTTGACGCCGAGGATCGGCTTCCCGGTGGTCCCGACGACGCGCGCGGCGGAGAGCAGCGTACCGTCCCCGCCGATCACGATCAGGAAGTCGCACTGTTCCGGCATTTTCGCCCGGACGACGAAGTCCGGACGGCCGATCAGGGCCGCCGTCTCGCGGTCGAGGACGGCGCTCTTCCCGTGCTCCTCCAGCCACCGGCATAGATCCGATACGATCGATTCGGCTCGAAGGTCGGTGTGTTTGGCGATGATTCCTGCGCACTTCATCAGGTGGTAAGATAATACATCGAAAGAAAAAGGGAAAGGTCATGATCGCGCCCCTCGCCGACCGGATGCGTCCGGCCACCCTCTCCGACTTCGTCGGGCAGGAGGATCTGCTGGGGGAGGGGAAGTTCCTCTCCTCGGTCCTCTCCGCGCGCCCGCTCCCCTCGCTGATCTTCTGGGGACCGCCGGGCTCCGGGAAGACGACGCTCGCCCGGATCCTCGCGGCGGAAACGGACGCCGTCTTCCTGCCCTATTCCGCCGTCCTGTCGGGGATCAAGGAGATCCGCGAGGCGCTGGCCAATCTTTCGCGCACGCGCGCCGGCGGCGGGCCGGCGGCGTCCCGCCCCGCCATCCTCTTCATCGACGAGATCCACCGGTGGAACAAGGCGCAGCAGGACGCGCTGCTGCCGTCCGTCGAGGAAGGCGCCGTCACCCTGTTCGGGACCACCACGGAGAACCCGTCCTTCGAGATCCGGAACGCGCTCCTTTCGCGCAGCCGCGTGCTTGTCCTATCCCCCCTGCTGCCGACGCACCTCGAAACGATCCTGCGGCGGGCGCTGACCGACCCGGACCGGGGGTTGGGGAAACCGGAAACGTTCCTCGCCCCGGAGGCCCTGCGGCACATCGTCGCGGTGGCGGACGGCGACGCCCGGGTGGCGCTGAACGCGCTGGAGGCGGCGGTCGCCATCGCGGAGCACAAGCAACTCGCCGGAGTCGACGTGGAGACGGCGGAGGAGGCGCTCCGGAAGAAGGCGCTGTTGTACGACAAGGACGGCGAGGAACATTACAACCTGATCTCCGCGCTCCACAAGAGCCTGCGGGGGTCCGACCCGGACGCCGCCCTCTACTGGCTGGCGCGGATGCTCTCCGCGGGAGAGGACCCGCTCTACGTCGCCCGCAGGATGATCCGGTTCGCCTCGGAGGATGTCGGCAACGCCGCGCCCGGGGCGCTGCAGATCACGCTGGCGGCCGCGGAGGCGTACCGGACGCTGGGGAGCCCCGAAGGGGAGCTGGCGCTGGCGCAGGCGGCCGTGTACCTCGCGACCGCCCCGAAGAGCAACCGGGTCTACATCGCCTGGGGGAAGGCCACGAGGGACGCGGAAACGGAGGGGACCGCCCCGGTGCCGCTGCACCTGCGGAACGCCCCCACCCGGATGATGAAGGAGCTCGGGTACGGGAAGGAGTACAAATACCCGCACGACTTCGCCGACGGCTTCGTCCAGGAAAAGTACTTCCCGGAGACGCTCGGCCGCCGCAGATACTACGAGCCGTCCGAGGCGGGCCACGAGAAGGTGATCTCGGAGCGGTTGAGAGCCTGGTGGGGAAAGAAGTGACCGCAGCGGGTTCCCTCCACCGGCATCGAATACTTGCTTGGGGCGTAACGTATTAATTATACGAACGACGGAAGAGACCGGGCGGAGGGGACGATGATGAAATTCTTTTGGGGAATCACGGCGGTTCTGCTGATGGTCGTCACGGCGGGTTGCGCTCCGAGGAGCATGTCCGGGGACGTCTATTCCCGGGAGCGCGCCCAGAAGGTCCAGGCCATCGAATACGGGCAGGTCGTGGAGGTTCGCCAGGTCCTCATCGAGGGGACCAAGTCGGGACTGGGAGCGTTGGGGGGCGGCGCGCTCGGAGGCGCCTTGGGGAGCGGCGTCGGGAGGGGCGCCGGGGGCACCATCGCCGTGGTCGGGGGCGCGATCGCCGGAGCGGTGGCGGGAAGCGCGGTGGAGGAGTCCGCGACGAAGCAACCCGGCGTCGAGATCACGGTCCGGATGGATGCGGGAAACACGATCGCCCTCGTCCAGGGGCTGGACCCGCCGGTATACCCCGGGGACCGGGTCCGGATCGTGCACAACCCGGACGGGTCGGCCCGCGCGATCCCGTTGCCCGGGGAACGGGAGCAGGGGGAGCCGCCACCGCATCCGAACCGATAACCGTCACTCCTCCCAGTAGATGCAGGAGACGGGGCAAAGGTCGATCGCCTCCTGGATCGCGGCCTCGTCCGCTCCCTTCGGATCGTACACTTCGGCGAAGTTATCGGCATCGAACCGGAACACCGCCGGCACGGTGTCGACGCACACTCCGCAGGAGATGCATTCACTTTTATTTACGCGCGCCACCTTCCCCATATTCATTCCTCTCCTGCCCACGCAATCTTCGCTTCGCGGGACAATTTCTTCATCGCCGCCTCGGCCCGGCACGCCTCCGAGCGACTCGCGAACGGCACGCTGCGCAGCAGCGCCACCGGCGGGTTCGCCCGGGTGTACGCCGCCCCCTTCCCCGCGCGGTGGGCCTCGTACCGGGCCTCGGGGTCGATCGCCGTCCCGGTGTAGATCTTCCCCCCGCGGCAGGAGAGCATGTACACCCACCAGGTTTTTCCGCCGTTTCCGCTGTCCATTCATGTATTTTCCCACCGTGGCGCCCTCCGGGCAACCTCGCCCTCCCGGTCCGCCATTCGGCCCCCGACCGCCGATCCACCGCCTCCTTGACGTTTCGTCCCCGCGGGACTATCTTCTGGATGTTTTCCGCCCCCCTTATTCCATCTTCGGAAGGAGCCCCCCGATGCCGGAATTCTCGTACCAGGACCCGTTCCCCCTGGGGAAGGACGACGCCAGGTACCGCCTCCTCACCAAGGAGTACGTCTCCACCGCGAAGTTCGACGGCAAGGAGATCCTGAAGGTAGATCCCGAGGGACTCGCGTTCCTCTCCCACCAGGCGCTGCGGGACGTCTCCTTCCTGCTTCGCCCCGGGCACCTCGAACAGGTGGCAGCGATCCTTGGAGACCCCCAGGCGTCCCCGAACGACCGCGGCGTGACGATCGCGCTGCTGCGGAACGCGGAAGTGGCGGCGAATTTCATCCTCCCCCTGTGCCAGGACACGGGAACCGCGACGATCGTCGGGAAGAAGGGGCAGCAGGTCTGGACCGGCGCCAGGGACGAGGAGTATCTTTCGAGGGGCGTCCACAAGATGTACACGGAAGAGAACATGCGGTACTCGCAAACGGTGCCGCTCACGATGTACGAAGAGGTGAATTCCGGGACCAACCTCCCCGCGCAGATCGACCTGTATGCAACGCAAGGGGACGAGTACAAGTTCCTGTTCGTCACCAAGGGGGGCGGGTCCGCGAACAAGATGTACCTTTACCAGGAGACGAAGGCGCTGCTCAACCCCGCCTCCCTCGAGAAATTCCTCGTGGAGAAGATGAAGACGCTCGGGACCGCCGCGTGCCCGCCGTACCACCTCGCGTTCGTCGTCGGCGGCACCTCGGCCGAGGCGTGCCTGAAGGCGGTGAAACTCGCCTCCACGAAATACTTCGACCACCTGCCCACGTCCGGGAACAAGGGAGGTCAGGCGTTCCGCGACGTCGAGATGGAGGAGAAACTCCTCAAGGCGGCGCAACAGTCCGGTTACGGCGCGCAGTTCGGCGGGAAATATTTCGCCCTCGACGTCCGGGTCATCCGCCTGCCGCGCCATGGCGCCTCCTGCCCGGTCGGGATGGGCGTCTCCTGCTCCGCGGACCGGAACGTGAAGGCGAAGATCAATAAGGAAGGGATCTGGCTCGAGGAGCTGGAGCGCAACCCCGGGAGGCTCATCCCGGCGAAGTACCGCGGGAAGCACGAGCACGGCGTGGTCAAGGTCGACCTCAACCGGCCGATGAAGGAGATCCTCGCGGAGCTCACGAAGTACCCGGTCACGACGCAGCTTTCCCTCAACGGAACGATCATCGTGGGGCGCGACATCGCCCACGCGAAGCTGAAGGAGCGGATCGACAAGGGCGAGGGGCTGCCGCAGTACATCAAGGACCACCCGATCTACTACGCCGGTCCCGCCAAGACCCCGAAGGGGATGCCGTCCGGCTCCTTCGGCCCCACCACCGCGGGACGGATGGATTCCTACGTCGACCTGTTCCAGTCCCACGGCGGGTCGCTCGTCATGATCGCGAAGGGGAACCGGAGCAAGGCGGTGAGCGACGCGTGCAGGAAGCACGGCGGGTTCTACCTTGGGTCGATCGGCGGCCCTGCGGCGCTGCTCGCGCAGGAGAACATCAAGAAGGTCGAGGTTCTCGAATACCCCGAGCTGGGGATGGAGGCGATCTGGAAGATCGAGGTCGAGGACTTCCCGGCGTTCATCCTGGTGGACGACAAGGGGAACGACTTCTACCAGCAGATCGCCTGCGCCGGCTGAAACCGGGGGTCACCTTTCGGGAAGAGGAACGGGCGGGGGAGGAAACTCTCCCGCCCGTTTCACGTTCACTTTCCCTGTTTCCTGCGCGCCGTGACGGTTTCCCCGCCGATCCCCCAGTTGTCGGTTTCCACTTCCTCGATCAGCACCATCGTGGTCTGCGGGTTTTTCCCCAGCACGTCCACCAGCACCTTCGTCACCCCGCGGATCACCTCGGCCTTTTTCTCCGGCGTCACGCCGTCCCGGGTGATCTTGATGTTCACGAAAGGCATGTCGGCACACCTCCGGTTCGATGGACTGGACTATTTCACCTGGATCGAGAACGGATACCCGCCGGTGCCGTCGGTGTACGTCGACACCAACAGGTTTTTTGCACCGTTCATGATCCCGTGGAACGAAGATGTCACCAATCCCCCGCCCATCATTCCACCGCCCGTTCCACCGCCCATCATCCCGCCGCCGGTGCCGCCCATGGTCATCACGCCGCCATTCATCATGAACGTCATCTCTGCGTCATCGACCGGGCCATCGCTCCCCATCATTCCGGTGAACGTACTGTTCCCGCCGGCGCCTACAACCGAGTGTCCATACGTCCAATCCCGTGAACCCGGATTGCCGGAGGACACCGCATGCATCACCCAGTCCCCCGCCATGTCCGCCGTGGTGCCCGTCGTGTTTTTCATCATGACCCATAGTTCCGGGTTGCCCCCGCTGGCATCCGTGGCCACGATCATCGTCTTGTCCATCGACATGACGCCGTGGAACGAGGCGTCCAGCGCTTCGGTCATGATCCCGTCTCCGTTCATGGAGAAGGTAAAATTTCCACCCCCGCCCACGCCGGCATTCGTGGTCATGGAGGTGATGCTGGCGCTGCCGGATATGAAATCCATGGTCCCGTAGGCCCAACCGGAAGTCGTATTATCGCCGCCGGCCGTGAGCCGCTGGAACCGCCACGTTCCCGTCATGTTCGACGTCGCGAACGTCCCTCCCCGCTTCTGGGCGATCATCATGGCGGGGCCGAACGTGCTGTCGGTGAACGTCGCCACCATCACGTTCCTGTCGCCGGAAACGACGCACTGGAACGTGTTGTCGCCGGGATCCAGGAGCATCCCGGACAGGGACATGGTGTAGGGGATGTTCTCTCTGTCACCCAAGGGGGCTCCGTTTCGGGATATGTCCGTCATGTGGCCCAACCCGTTGTTGTCGAACGACAGCGTCCCGTGCTCCCAGCCCATCTCCCCCGAAGTCATCATGGTGTTGTAACTCCAGGTCGTCCCCATCACGTTGTCCATGGAAAAGGCGATCCCCGCCAACGAAGAAGGAGGGATCATGGCAGTAGCGCCCTGGCCCATCATCAATACGGGGTGGTTCGCCGGGGTGAATCTCCCCGTCGTCAGATCGGGGCTGACCATCCCGAGAGAGATCACCTGGCCGTTGGCGGTGTTGTCCAGCCCGAACACGTTGTTCGTCCCGATGTACATGGGGTAGACCCTCGAATTGGCCGTTCCCTCGTTCTCCATCACGAAGAACCGGTAATTCCTCCCTGTGGGTACAGTTATCGAGAAGGTTTTTGGGGACCCGGAAGTCCCGGTTGCAGTCACCCTTCCCACTTCGAGGTTGGTATCGTCGTCCACGGCCACGAAGGCGGTCCCCGGCACGGAGCCCTGTATCGTGGCGGTTCCGCCACCATCCCCCGCCGTGCCGCCTCCTCCTCCGCATGCGGCAAGCGCCATCCCGAACAACAACACTGTTACGATCCCGATGATCCCTCGTCTTCCGGTCATTTGCTTTTCCTCTCTGTGCATCCGCAGGTCGACCCTGCGAATCCGGTTGGTTGTTAGAAGCGATACCCGACGCCGGCGAACCCGGCGTTCGAGGTCGACGACCCCACATCCCCGCGAAGAACGGTAACGGTGTACCCGGCAACGGAAAAAATCGACCGGGTCCACTCGTACCCGATGGTCGCGCCGATGGCGTGACGATTCACGCGCTCCTTCACGACGTCGCTGCCGAAGGCGGAGGAAAACGTGCCTTGCATCATCCCCCCGCCGAAGCCCCCCGTTCCCCCGGAGGTCGCGTTCGATGTCCCCACGGAAAGGAAGGAATCTCCCCGGGAGAATTCGTATCCGATTCCACTGGATAGGGCGGGGGTCCAGTTCACCCCGAGAAGCGCTCCCACCGCGTGTTCCGTATAGGAGAAGACATCGGATGTCGCGCGGCTGTCCCGGTAGGCGTAATGCTCCGCCAGCCAGGCTTTTTCTCCCAACCGCTCCCGCAACTCGATCCTGCCGCCGAAAGAAACGGCGGACTGGTCGGAGTCCTTGACGGTTTTCGCCTGGAGGATCGGAGCGACGGTGATCGTCCAGCCCGCGCGGGGGAAGTAGACCAACCCCGGGGAGAGCGTGATCGCCGCGTAATCCAGATCCGTAACGCTTGCAAAGGCGGCCCCTTCCGCTACGGCGGAAAACACCCAGTCGCCGCGGGACTCGCCGCTGGGCTCCCGGTTGAACCCCGCGTAGGCCAGGAGGTACGTGTCGCTCTTTCCACCCCGGATCGACCGGCCGACGTTCGAATCGAACCCGAGTTTCGTCCCGGCCTCCCATCCCGCCACCGCGGATCCTGCCGCCATCAGCAGCATTCCGGCGGCGAGTATCAGACACCCGGCGGCACGAAAAATCCTGTTCGTTCTGCCCATTCCAATACTCCCCATGTCGTTACCGCCGCATGCCGCCCATGCCGCCGCCCATCCCTCCGAACCCGCCTCCCATCGAACCGCCACCACCCATGAATCCACCCTGTGTGCCCGTCGCTCCTCCAGCCTGGCCCTTCCAAAAGGGCTTGCCGGCTTCGTTTCGGAGAACCAGGGTACGCCCCGAATCCAGCAACCGGATCTTCTGGGCGACGATGTACAACTGCATGTCGTTTCCGAGCGTCTTCGACCCTCGGACGGCCACCTTCGATCCGTCCGGCAGTTGCGCCTTCAGGTCTTTCCAGTACCAATTGGAGGAAGCCAGGACCGTGTATGTTTCGTTTCCCGCTTCGAGGCGAAACCGGACGGGGCCATGCTGCGGTTGGTCGAGACCGAAGGCCTTGCCCTGCACTTCCCCCACCGTGTTCGGGTCGAACCCGCCGGGGTACCGGACGCCGCTGCCCTGGAGGACGACGTCCCCTTCTTCCGCGTGGGCCGTTGGGAGCACAGGGGGAAGAAACGCGGTCGCACAGAAAAGGAGCGGCAAGGCGAGAAGCGCCGCCCTGCGGAGCAACGGGAACATATGACTTCCGATTCGCCGGGCCATTCTCTTCCCCTCCGGTCTGGATGCACTGCCACGGAATATGAGCAAGGACGATGCCATATGCCGCAAAAGAGATAACGTTCAGGAACGAAAGGGATTATTACGTTATTACAGAATGGTTCGGTGGTCCCGTGCCGGCAGGGGATGCAACGTGTGCACTTCGACGCGCAATATTTGCACCTTCCCTACAGGCCAAACTCCTTGATCCGGTACTGGAGAGTTCGGAGGGAAATGCCGAGAATTTGAGCTGCCCGTTTCCGGTTCCCCCCCACCTCTGCAAGGATCTTCCCGATGGTCTCCCGTTCGTTCACCTTCAGGATGCTTCCGTCGGAAACGATCGGCGCGCCCCGTTGCTCCAGATTCAGATGCCTCGCGTCGATCTCCCCTTGGGCGAGGATCACGGCACGCTCGACCACGTTCTGCAGCTCCCGCACATTTCCCGGCCAATGGTAATTTTCCATCGCCGTCCGCGCTTCCGCGGTAAACCGATCGATCGTCTTGCCGGAGGCGACCACGAACTTCTTCAGGAAATAGTCCGCCAACGGCAGAATGGCCTCCCGGCGATCCGCAAGAGGCGGCAGGATGACCGGAAAAACGTTCAACCGATAGTAGAGGTCCTCCCGGCACCGCCCGGCCGCGACTTCCTCCTTGAGGTCACGGTTCGTCGCCGCGATGATCCGGACATCCACGGAGATGGACCTCGTTCCCCCCACCCGCTCGAACTCCCGTTCCTGGAGGACCCGCAGAAGCTTCACCTGGACGGCAGGAGGTATTTCCCCGACTTCGTCCAGAAAGATCGTTCCCCCGTCGGCGAGCTCGAATCTCCCTTTCCGGGTGGCCACGGCCCCGGTGAACGCTCCCCGCTCGTGGCCGAAGAGCTCGCTTTCGAGAAGGTTCTCCGCCAGGGCGGCGCAATGGACGGGGATGAAGGATCCTTCCCTCCGCGGGCTCAGGTTGTGGACCATCCGCGCGATGAGCTCCTTGCCCGTACCGCTCTGTCCCGTAATGAGTACCGTGGTCTCGGAGGGGGCCACGCCCTGCACCAGCTTGCGTACTTCCGCCATCTTCACGCCGAGAAAGATCGTTTCCGCGGGAGGGAACTGGCGACCCAGTTCCTCCGAAAGAAGATGGATCTTCCTTTCCGATTCCGCCTCCCGGAAGACGCGGCGTACCACGTGCCGCAGTTCGTCGGGATCCCGCAGCGGCTTCGTGAGGTAGTCGGACGCTCCCGACCGCATCGCCTCCACCGCGCTGCCGATCGATCCGTGGGCGGTGATCACGATCCACCGGGCCTCCGGCTTCGCCTTCTTCCCTTCCCGCAGCAGGTCCATCCCGGAGAGACCCGGCATGCGCAGGTCGGTGACGACGAGATCGAAATCGGACGCGGAAAGTTTCGCAAGCCCTTCCGTGCCGTTCCGCGCCTCCTCCAGCCCGTACCCTTCTTCGCCGAGGACGGTGCAAAGGAAGGAGCGCATCGGCCCGTCATCGTCGACGATCAGGATCCTTTTCGACATCGAACGGTCACCTCGCGTTCGGAAGAAGGATGGAGAGAACGGCCCCGGCGGTTTCCTGCCGATTCGTCAGATCGATCTCCCCGTTCATCCCTTCGATCGTTTTTTTCGAATAGGCCAGCCCCAATCCTGTTCCATCCGTCTTGGTGGTATGGAAGGGAGTGAACAGGCGGGGCATCTCGGATTCGGGGATGCCCGGGCCGCTGTCCTCGATCCGGATCTCGACCCCGCGGTCATCGGCTCGCGCGACAACCCGCAGGTGCCCACGGTCCCCCATCGACTGGATCGCGTTTCGGATCCCGTTCGCAAGGACCCGGCGAAGTTTCTCGGGGTCCGCCAGCACAACCATCCCATCCCCCGGAACGAGCTCGACCTCCCCCATCCACCCGTTGGCCTCCCCCGTCATCGACTCGTGGACCAGGATGCCGACGTCCACCGGTTGGACCGAGTACGTTTCCTCCCGGGAGAAGAGGAGGAGATCGTTCACAAGCGACTCGATCCGCATCGTCCCCTGCAGCACCGCGGCGAGCCCCATCTTCTTCGGATCCGTCGTCTCCACCCGTTCATCGAGCCATTGCGCATACCCCTTGATGCTCCCGAGGGCGTTCCGGATTTCGTGCGACAGCGTGGCGGTCATCTGGCCGATCAGGGCCAGCCGTTCCCTGCGCTCCACCTGGGCCGCAAGGCGAAGGTGGCGGGCGAACACCCGATCCAGGGCGATGCCGACCGACCACAGCAGGGCGAGGACCCCCCCGACGATCCACCACATCCTTCGGGCGTCGGTGAGGATGCGGTCCACCCGGGTGGTGTGCAGGACCAGACGGAGAAGTTCCACCTCCCGGCCCGGGCCGTGGAGGAGATAATTGAATTCGTAGGCGGGGAGTCCGGTCCCCAGCGTGATCCGGCGCCCGAAGGTCTTCCCGGATCGAAGCCACTCTCCCAGACCCGCCTCGCGGATGTCGCTGCCGACCAACCCCGGGTTCGTATGGAGCGCGATCGTTCCGTCCTTCCGCGCGACCATCGCGTAGGCCACTACCCGGTCCGAGAGGATGTTCAGGGCTTCTCCTTCCGCCCGGCTCCCGCCGGATCGCAATGCGCTCTCCGCCGACGTCGAAAGCGCGAGGGCCGTGCTCTCCATCGCGGTCTCCGCGAGGTCCCGAACGGCGCGGGTGTTCACCGCGGTCCCGTAAATGATGGCGGTGGAGGAAAGCAGCAGGAAAAGTAACAGGATCGAACGAAACAGCACAACGGCGCCCTGCCGCTTTCCCCCCCCTTTCGAGCCGATATTCGCCACGGATCAATCCCATCCGATACGTTTCATTCAAGTTCGCCCCGCTTACTTCAACGTCCAGGGAAAGGTCGCGCTACCCTTTTTCCCGCCCGATTCGATCTCCGCCTTGAACGTGTATTTCCCCGGAGTCGGCATGTCGACGTCCACGCCGATGTGCGAACCCATCGGAACGAGGGTGACGATCGAGGAGGAAGCCTTGTCGGGACCCGCGATGACGACCTTGCCCGCCACTCCGGCGGCGGGCTTTCCGGTCGCCGGATCGGTGAGGAACAGCATCAGGTGGCGCTTGCCGGCGAACCGGGCGGCGGTCTTGGCCGACACGCCGGACTGCTCCAACTGCGCCTTCATGTCGACCAGCCGGGCCTCGCCCATCCAGGGGCCGACCTTTCCGGAGAAAATCTGTTCTCCCATCTCCGTGTCATGCATGCCGGGCTTCATTTTCCCGGAATCGCCCGTTTTCATGCCGGCGTGATCGATGTGCCGCATCCCGCCGGGCTCGGCCGCCACCGAAGTGCCAGGAATCGCCAGAAGCATCAACGCCGTGCCGCAGACCGCCGTCCGAACCGCTCCCCCGATCCTTCCCATGTTCCCTGCCTCCCTTTTGTTATTATCGGACCGTTACGATTCCGGCGGCATCGCTGTCGATTCGAGCTCCCGCGACGTTCACGGATTGCAAAAGAATCCGGGGTGGAACCGGTCGCCTTGACCGGCCCCACCCCGGGGGACCAGCGATGAACCACCCTGTCTGGCTCGTAACGAATCCGATGCTGTGGTCACTCTCCCCCGCCCGTATTCTCGTACCACGGGAAGTCCACCGCCGGACCACTCCCCGCGCCGGAGGCGCCCACATCAGAAGGGAGGTTCCCCGTTTCAATGCCGGTCCGGTACTCGTGGTTCTTCGAATCGGGGGCCGATGGACGCGTCCCTGCGTCCACCTCCATCGACGGATCGCCCTTCTGCATCCCCCAATCGGTCGGGTTCTCGCCCGCGAACGCGGGCGCTGCCATCGTTACCGCCGCCACCGCAAGAACCGCCATCCTCACCAGAATCGATTTCATATCCCATCTCCTTCCATGAAAATTCGGTTATTGATTGCCGTCCGTTGCCCTGCCGGAATGAAAAGCATACGGTGTGCCAATTCTTCTTTCAATGCAAGCTACCGGAATGCAACGTGTTTTCAGCTAAGGTATTTCCTCGTGGGGTCATCACTGAAGAATACTCTCGAATGGCCGCAGAATATTCTGCGGTCCTCGCCGCGCGGGACGGCGCACGATCCCCGGCTGCCTCAGCCTGCGGGAGTTGCCAGCTTCGACAGCGCGCTCTCCACGATCTGCAGGAAGGTTTCCATCACGGGCGAGTTGCGCTTTCCGGAGTGCATGGCGAGGAAGATCGGTCGCTTCAGGGACATCCCCGTCACCGGGAGTCTCACGAGGCGCCTGGCCCGGAGTTCGGATCGTAGCCCAAGGACCGACATGAAGGAGAGCCCGATGCCGGCATGGACCAGCGCCTTGCACGTCTCGGGGCAGGTAAGTTCGATCGTTTTCCGGATCGTCCCCTTCCTCGATGACAGCCAATCTTCGAAGAGCCGGCGGGTTGCCGAGCCCTTCTCGCGGATGATCCACAACTCTTCTTCGAGCGAGTCCGGGGCGATGTGACGCACCTTCGCGAGGGGATGGGACGGGGCGGCGAAGCAGACGATCTCGTCCTCCAGAAGCGGCTTCAGCACGAGATCCTCGCTCGACAGGTGAGCGCCGACGAATCCCAGGTCGAGCTCGTTCCGGACGATCATCTGCTCGATCCGGAGAGAGTTCTCCACCGTGTAATGGAGAGCCACCTTCGGGAAACGGCGGTGGAACCGGCCGAGAAGGTCCGGAAGCAGGTAGAACCCCGGGGTCGTGCTGGCTCCAACCCTTACGGAACCGCGTTCGGCGGAACGATGGGAACGAACCGCCTCGGCGGTCCTCTCCATCGCCCCGAGCAGCTTCTCCGCTTCGCCGGCAAGCGTCTGCCCGGCATCCGTCAGGTGCAGCGACTTGCCGATCCGCTCGAAGAGCCGAACGCCGAGCTCTTCCTCGAGCTGACGCACCTGCCGCGAAACCGCCGGCTGCGTGAGGAAAACCTCCGCGGCCGCCCGTGTGTAATTAAGATGCTTCCGGACGGCAAGGAAGGTGCGAAGGTGATGCGGGTTCATCGGATACCCAAAGTAATTCGCATGGTAATGATTAATATTATGCATTTCCGGTATGGCTTTGGGAAGTATACCATGACAAATACCGGCGGGACGCGGGAACCCGGGGAGGACAGGTCGAGGTCGTGTTGCAGGTGCCGCCATGATCGAGCCGGGGCTCGCGGTACTGATTCTTTCCACGGGTTTCGCGGTCAGCTGCCTGTCCGGGCTGCTCGGTATCGGCGGCGGGATCGTCATGGCGCCTGCGCTTCTCTACCTGCCCCCCGCCTTCGGTCTCGCCTCCCTGGACATGCGGCAGGTCGCCGGCCTGACGATCACGCAAGGGCTGTTCGCCTGCCTGTCCGGGGCCTGGCGTCACGACAGGTACCGATCCGTGAGCCGCCGGCTCGTGGTCTCGATGGGGAGCGCCATCACGATCGCCGCTCTTGCGGGTTCGGTGATCTCGCGGTGGGTGGCGAACGAGGTGTTGATGGTCGTCTTCGCCGGGCTCGCCGCCATTGCCGCGCTGATGATGTGGCTTCCGAAGTCCGATGAATTTGTGACCGGGGACCCGAACGCCTGCCGGTTCAATACCCCCCTTGCCGTTTCGATTGCGTTGGCGATCGGCTTTCTGGGCGGGCTGGTCGGACAGGGAGGCTCGTTCATCCTCATCCCCCTGATGCTCCACGTCCTCCGATTGCCTACCCGCGTGGTCATCGGGAGCAACCTGGCGCTCGTGTTCCTCGCTTCGCTCGCGGGATTCGTGGGCAAGGCGGCGACGGGGCAGGTGCCGCCGCTCCCCGCCGCCCTGCTCGTGCTCGCGGCGGTGCCGGGAGCGCAGATCGGGAGCGTCCTCAGTCATCGCACCAGCCCCCGATGGCTGAGAACCACGCTTGCGGTCGTGATCGCCCTTGCCGCGGCGGGAATGATCGTCGACGTCGTTGGCGGGGGGAGGATAAGATAATATACAGAGTCAAACGAAACGAACGGAGGATGCCCGGTGAATGTTTCACTCGCCTATTCGAGCGTTTTTCTTGTCGTCGCCACCCTCGCGGTCGGCTTCCCCGCCGCCACCCATGGGACTTCCGGTCATCATGGAACCGCGACGGCGGCGCAGGACCAGGAGGCGATGAAAGCGCCGCACGAGCGGATGGGGAAATTCAGGGCGGCTATGGTCGCCCTGGGGGAAGCCGTCATCCATGGGAACAAATCCGCTGCGGGGGAACAGGCGAGCCGATTGACGGAAGCCCTCCGTGGCTACGAGAAGGACGTCCCGCACAAGAACGTTTCCCGGACAAGGGAATTCCACGCGTATTACGGAGAGTTGCAGAAGAGGAGCGCCAGACTGGCTGAAGACGCCAAAACCGGTAACCTGCAGAAGACATCCTTGGCCTACGGCAGGGTCCTCGAAGTCTGCGCCTCCTGCCACGCGAATTTCAGGGACTGATCCTCGAAGTCTTTCAATCTGCCCTTGAACGTGCTTCGTATTTTGCGGCACGAAAACGCCAAGGGTGGTGTCGCCTGTCCGAAAAAGGACTCGCCGTGCTGACACCTTACGAATCCGCCGGCTGCACGATCGGTCCGAGCTCTCGCTGCTTCCACAATTTGTAGATCGCCGGGTAGACCAGCAACTCCAGGATGAACGACGTGATTAATCCCCCGATCATCGGGGCGGCGATCCGCTTCATGACGTCGGCGCCGGCGGATGTGGACCACATGATCGGCAGCAGCCCCATGAATGCCGCGGCCACCGTCATCATCTTGGGGCGAACCCGCTTCACGGCGCCGTGGATGATGGCCTCGTCCAGCTCCCCGAGGTTCCGCAGCAGCCCTCTCTTTTTCGCGTCGTCGTAGGAAAGGTCGAGGAACAGCATCATGAACACGCCGGTTTCGGCATCCAGCCCCATAAGCGCGATCATACCGACCCAGGCGGCGATGGAGACGTTGTAGCCGAGCAGATAAAAGAGCCAGATCGCGCCGATGGCCGAGAACGGCACGGCGAGCATGACGACCGCCGACTTGAACGCGCTCCGCGTGTTCATGTAGAGCAGGATGAAGATCAGCGCCAGCGTCACCGGGATCACCATCTTGAGCCGCTCGCGAACGCGGATCATGTTCTCGTACTGGCCGCTCCACTGCAGCACGTAGCCCGGCTTCAGGGAGACCTTCGATGCGACGACCTTCTTCGCCTCCTCGACGTAACCGCCCACGTCGCGGCCGGCGATATCGACGTAGACGTAGCCGGCCAGGAAGCCGTTCTCGTCGCGGATCATCGCCGGCCCCTGCAGCATCTTGACGTCGGCGAGCTGGGCGATCGGCACCTGTGCTCCCATCCCGGTGGGGACGAGCACCCGCCCGAGCCGGTCGAGATCTTCCCGCAGTTCCCTCGGGTAGCGCAGATTCACGGCGTAGCGCTCCCGACCCTCGATCGTCGTGGTGATGTTCTCGCCTCCGATAGCGCTCATGATCACGTCCTGCAGCTTCTCGATCGTGAGGCCGTAGCGAGCGAGCTGGTCGCGCTTCGGCTCGATGTCGACGAAGTAGCCGCCGGTCACACGCTCGGCGAAGACGGAGCGGGTACCCGGGATGTCCGTCATGACATGCTCCAGGTGCTCCCCGATTCGCTGGATCTCGGCGAGATCGCTGCCGTACACCTTGATGCCGACCGGTGTGCGAACGCCGGTCGTCAGCATGTCGATGCGCGCCTTGATCGGCATCGTCCAGGCGTTGGTGACGCCGGGGAAGCGGACGACGTTGTCCATCTTCGTCACGAGCTCGTCCCACGAGATGCGGTCGGGCCAGATGGGCCGGAACACGGGCGCAAGGAATTCGGGCGCCCACGAAGAGTACCAGCGCTCCTTCGCGCTCCACTGCGACGGGTCTTTCAGCACCACCGTGGTTTCCATCATCGAGAACGGCGCCGGGTCGGTGGACGTGTCGGCGCGCCCCGCCTTGCCGAAGACGCGCTCGACTTCAGGGAAACTTTTCAGCAGCTTGTCCATCCGGACCATCAGGTCCTGCGCCTGCGCGACGGAAAGCCCCGGCAACGTCGTCGGCATGTAGAGCATGGTTCCTTCGTTGAGCGGCGGCATGAACTCGCTGCCGAGCTTGAAGTAGACGGGAACGCTCACCGCCATCGCCACCAGTGCGGCGGCGATGACCGTTTTCGGGCGGCGCAGCACGAAGCGGCACGCCGGCTCGTAGATGCGGAACAGCCTGCGGCTGATCGGGTGCCTCTCTTCGGAATAATATCTGCCGACGAACGCGTGCGTGGCCAGCTTCGCGAGGAACTTCGGCTTGAAGACGTACGGGTCGATCCGGGCGAACATCATCCGCTGCGCCGGGTTAAGCGTGATCGCGAGGAGCGCGGCCAGCGCCATCGCCAGGTTCTTCGAATACGCCAGCGGCTTGAAGAGCCGTCCTTCCTGGTCGACCAGCGTGAAGACGGGGAGGAACGCGACGGCGATGACGAGCAGCGAGAAGAAGACGGAAGGGCCGACCTCCTTCAGGGCCTCGAGACGTATCGCGTGGAAGTCGCCTTTCCGTCCGCCGGCGTCCCAATGGTAGATCTTGTTGTAGGCGTTTTCGACCTCGACGATCGACCCGTCGACGAGCACGCCGATCGAGATGGCGATGCCGGCGATGCTCATGATGTTGACGGTCACCCCCATGTAGTAAAGGGGAATGAAGGACAACAGCACCGAGACGGGAATCGTGACGATCGGCACCAGCGCTGAAGGGGCGTGCCACAGGAAAAGGAGGATCACCAGCGCAACGATGACGATCTCGACAATGAGCTCGTGCTTGAGCGTTTCGATCGCCCGGTGGATGAGGTCGGAGCGGTCGTAGGTCGAAACGAACTCGACCCCTTTCGGCATCGACGGTTCCAGCTCCTTCATCCTCGCCTTGACCCGTTCGATGACGTTGAGCGCGTTCTCGCCGTGTCGCATCACCACGATGCCGCCCACGTGGTCGCCCAGCCCGTCGAGGTCGGAGACGCCGCGCCGGATCTCGGGTCCGAACGCCACATGGCCGATATCCTTCAGAAGAACGGGAGCGCCGCCGGCGCCCGCCTTCACCACCACGTTTTCGAGGTCCGACGGCTTCTTCGTGTAGCCGCGCCCCCTCACCATGTATTCGGCGCCGGCGAACTCGATGAGGCGTCCGCCCACCTCGTTGTTGGACATCCGGATCGCTTCGGTGACCATGGTGAGCGGAATGCCGTAGGACGCCAGCTTGTTCGGGTCGACCGTCACCTGGTACTGCTTCTGGAAACCGCCGATCGACGCCACCTCGGCAACGCCGGGAACGGACTGGAGGGCGTAGCGCAGCGTCCAGTCCTGGTACGAGCGGAGCCGGTCGAGCGAATGCGTGCCGGAGCGGTCGACCAGCGCGTACTGGTAGATCCAGCCCACACCCGTGGCGTCGGGTCCCAGCTCGGTCTGCACCCCCTCGGGCAGCCGCGACTGGATCTTGGACAGGTATTCCAGCACGCGGGAGCGGGCCCAGTAGATGTCGGTGCCGTCCTGGAAGATCACGTACACGTACGAGAAGCCGAAGTCGGAGAAGCCGCGGATCGCCTTGACGTTGGGGGCGCCCAGCAGCGCCGCCACGATCGGGTACGTCACCTGGTCCTCGATGATGTCGGGGGACCGGTCCCACTTCGAGTAGACGATAACCTGCGTGTCCGACAGGTCCGGCAGCGCGTCGAGACGGATCACCTTGAACGTGTAGACGGCGAAGACGCACAGCGCCGAGATCGCGAACAGCGTCATGTAGCGGTTGACCGCGCAGAACCCGATGATTCGCTGGATGAAGGTGTCTTTCACGGGCTCGCCGGGCGAACCCGCACCGGGAGGGTTCATTGCCCCCCTCCGTGACCGGCGTGACCGCCCTGCCCCTGCGGTTGCGGTTGCGGTGGCGATTGTGACTGCGGTGTCGATTGCGGTTGCGGCGGCGAGGGCGCGGACGCGCCGCCGGTCATCTTCGTGAGCGCCGCCCGCAGCTTCGACTCGGAGTCGAGCAGGAAGTTGGCGCCCACCACGACTTTCTCACCCTCCTTCACGCCCGAGAGAATCTGCGCCTTTCCGTTGCCCCGGACGCCCACCTTCACCTCGCGCGGCTCGAAGGAGCCGTCCCCCGCATCCACGAACGCGATCACGCGGACGCCGGTCTCGATCAGCGCCGAGTCGGGGACGACCACGCCGGTCACGCTGTGCAGGTCGAGCGAGACGTTGGCGTACATCTGCGGCTTCAGGCGAAGACCGGGGTTGGGGAACTCAAAACGCACCTTGAGCGTGCGGGTCTCGGGCGAGAACGTGGGATAGATGAAGGCGACCCGCCCCTTCCTCTTCGTCCCCGGATCGGCCACCGTATCGAGAAGGGCCGCTTGCCCCACGCGCACGGATTGCGCCTCATATTCGTAAAGATCAGCATCGATCCAGACGCGGGAGAGGTCGGTCACGGTGAGCAGATCCATCCCCGGCATGACGCGGGTCCCCTCGAAGATCTCCTTGCCCGTCACGTATCCCGACACAGGCGCGTTCAGCGTCACGGTGCGCCGTACCTTGCCCGTGCGCTCCAGCTCCGCGATGAAGCTTTCCGGCACATCGAAGAGCTTGAGGCGGGTCCGAGCCGCCTGGGCGAGCCCCGAAGACATCTCGCGCGCGTCCTCGTACGGGCTCTCTTTCATACGGTCCACACCCGCTTTGGACAAAAGGTATTCCCGCTGCGAAGCCACAAGGTCCGGGGAGTAGATCTCAAGGAGCGGCTGGCCCTTCGTCACCAGTTGGCCGGTGAAGTTCGTGTGCAGCTTCTCGATCCAGCCGTCGATCTTCGCCTGGACGCGCCGGACGCGCGTCTCGTCGGGCACGACGATCCCGACGGCCCGGACCGGATGGCTGATCGTCTCACGCACCGCGGCCACGCTCCGGATTCCGGCCAACTGCACCCTTTCCATGCCCACCGAAACGGCGGCGTATCCCGCGGGCAAATTGTCGCCCCCGCCTCCCTTGGCCTTGTCCTCGTACACCGGAACGAAATCCATCCCCATCTCGTCCTTGGACGGAGTCTGCGAAGTGACTTGGGGGTTCATCGGATGGCGGTAGAAGAGGATTTTCCGCTCGCCTCCCGAAGGTTGCCCGGCGGGCGCGGACGTCGCTCCCGCCGTGCCGCCCGGAGCCGCCGAGCCCTCGATCTTCGTCAACGGCATCCCGCAAATGGGGCAATTGCCCGGCTTGTCGGAGAGGATGAACGGGTGCATGCCGCAGGTGTACTTGTCGGCGGTCATCGCCGCGTTGTCGCCTCCGGCGTGCGGATGGAGCAACACGTGGAAGGCCGGGACATTATAGAACGCGACGACGCCGGCAAGGAGGAGCCCCAGAATAGCGGAGAGAACGAGGAAGAACCTGGACTTCCCCCCACCCCCGGATCCTGGCGCGCCACTCTCCGGTCCGTCCACCACCTTCTCTTCCGTATCCTGCGGGATCCATTCCTTCTTCTCGTCGCTCATCGTACCTCTCCGTCGGAATTCTTCGTTTTCGGCGGCGCGTTCTCACCGGGATTCAGTGTTGCTCCATCGAGTTCCCTGCCCACCGCCGCCTCGAGGCGGGCCTTCTCCATGTGGATCTCCCCCACCATCGCCGCGTACTCCCTGCGGAAGGAGAGGATCGACATGACCGCATCCATGAGCATCGGAAAATCCGACTTCCCCACACGGTACGATTCGGCGGTCGCCTGGAACGACTGCTCCGCCTGCACGATGAGCGTGGTGCGGTAGAGAATCGCCCCCTCGAGCCGGCTCTTCATCGTCGCGAGCGATCGCCCGATGAAGTTGGAGGTCTCGAGGTCCAGATTGGCGAGCTCCCGCCCGGCCATCCTCTTCTCCGCCTCCATCTCCCGGATCCCCGGCTCGATTTTTTCCTTCCGCCAGATCGGCAGGGTCATCATCACCATCGAGGAGAACATGTCGGAACGCTTCGTCCCGTCCGGCATGTCGTCCCGCTGCATATAGGAGAAGGAGACGTCGAACTCCGGCTTGCCGGTGAGTCTCGCCATCCGTATCGAGTCATCGCCCCTGCGGACCCGGGCCTGCACAGCTTTTCGGGCGGGACGCTCCGCTTCGTAGACCCCCGCAAGATCCTCCGGTCCGGTGGGGAGCGAAATCTCCGGAAGATCCTCCAGCGGGGGAACCGGCCTGTCTGAAGGCAATGCGGCCAGCGTATTGAGGCGCACCGAGAGGACCTGTTCCCGGTTCTCCAGATCGATCCGCATCTCCCGCATCCGCCCGAACTCCACCTGCCCCCGCAGGACGTCGGGCTGGCTCCCCTTGCCGACGGCGTAGATCTCCTGCGTGACGCCCACGATGTCCTTGAGGACGTCCTGGGACCGGCGCACGGCCTCGATCTGCTTACGGACCGAGGCCAGTTCCGCGTAGGTCATCTTGATCTCGGACCGGAGCATGCTGCGCATCTCTTCGAGGACGAATTCCGTCTCTTCCTTCTCCCGGAGCACGATATCCGTCCTTGTCTTCCGCATGCCGGGCCAGGGAAACATCTGGGAGATCCCGATCTCCTTTGTGGTCATGTCCTGTTCCCGGAAATCCCCGGAGCGCACAGGTACGCTGTTGACCCCCACGCGCAGCTTCGGATCGTCGAGGGCCCCGGCCTTGATCGCGGCGTTCTCCTTCATCCGGATCCGTTCCCGCATGGAAGCGATGGAAGGATTGCCCGAATAGGCCTCCGTAATGTAATCCCCGACCGGGACCGCTTCCACGGCGCTCGTCGATCCGGCCGAAAGCAGAACCAGGAGAAGCAGCAACACCGCAACCCTCCGGGGATCACGTCTGCCCGCGCCTTGCGACTGTCCCGCTCTATTCGGCGTATTTTCCTTTTTCAAGGTCTTCCTTCCCACCCCTGCGGGCACTTGACGGATGCGGTTTGCGAGCAACCGTCACGGACTCCGGAACTGGATATCCTGTTCTCGCCCAATATTCCGGGCAGGCGGCGACCTGCCCGACGCTTTCCCGGGAAGGAGTTCCTCCTTCCCATGGCAATCCGGAAACGTTTAGAGAACGGGAGCGGAAGGAGGGGCTCGGGTTATGCTCGATCCGTAGGCGGGAGTGGAAAACGGAAGGATTTCCTGGAGATCGATATCGGATATCCGCGATTCCGTCGGGGGGCGGAGGCGTGACCTGGCGGAGAACAGGACCATGAGACCCTGAGACGCAAGTCCCATCCTCCGGCGCATGGGGCGAAGCGATAGCGCGGCGGAATCGTCCATTGGGTGGCCGCTCCAACGGACGTTCCCGTTATTTAAATCGGGCAGGGAGACCTGCAGGGCGGGTGCGGCGAACCCGAAGAACAGAAAGAGGACGACGATAAACGTCGAAATCCTGGTCCGCATCATCGCTCCCGGAACGCCGAATGATCCGGCCTTTTCCCGGTTGTCGTTTCCTTTCCCTCGTACTTCCCGCCAAGTTCAGGGAGTGACAAGGGTAACTCCGTATTTCGACGCGGTCTCCGCGAGATCACGATACGGTATCCTGAGGAACGCGTCCACCACGTCGGGATCGAAGTGGGTTCCTCGCTCCCCCGCGATCCAGTCCGCGGCACTCCGGTACGACAGGGCCGTTTTGTACGGGCGGTCCGTCGTCAACGCGTCGAAGACGTCGGCGACCGCGAAAATCCGCGCCCCGATCGGGATCTGTACTCCCTTCAGTCCCCTCGGGTACCCCGAGCCGTCAAACTTCTCGTGATGGTATTCGACGATCTCCCTTGCCCCGGATAGAAACGGGATCCGTTGCAACAGAGAAGCGCCGAATTCGGGATGGCGCCGGATCACGTCCCGCTCCTCCCCGGTCAGTCCGCCTTTCTTGAGGAGGATGCCGTCCGGGACGCCGATCTTGCCGACGTCGTGCAACAGGGCGCCCATCTCCAGGCCTTCAATGGTATCCCCCTCCTTGATCCCCAGCTGACGGGCCAGGAGCAGCGAATATTCCTGAACGCGTTTCGAGTGCAGGGCGGTTTCGCGCTCCCGCAGGTCCAGGGAGGAAGCCAGCGCCGCGATCGTTTCACGGTGCGCTTCCGCCGTCTCCTCGAGCGCCCTCCTCTCGCGTCGGAAAAGAAGCGAGGACGTCAGCGCGATGATCCAGAAGCTCGCGACTTCGCCCACCTGGTCGGCCTGCGCCATCCGGTATCCTCCCCAGTCCAGAAGGACGTGGATCATGAAAACGGAGCTGACCGCGCCCGCGGTCAGGAGCGTCCCCCGGAGACCGAACCAGGCCGCCGCCATCAGGATCGGAAGGTAAAACAGCTTCTGGAGGAGGATGTGAACCCAGTGCCAACCGTGGAGACCGGCCGGAGTGACGAAGTGGCCCGATGCGACGGCGAAGACCACGAGGGCGACGACCACCGCCCTGCGCGAGGAACGGCTGATGATGGGGAGTGACGTCATCCCTTAGTGGCCCATTTCATAAATACGGCTGCATTCGAGCGCCGCTTCATCCGCTCCTGCTGCGTTGCGCTCCTTGCGCCGTACTTCACAGTACGCCTCAGTCGCGCGCCTTGCCGGCGCGGCGCATCGACGCTCTCGGTGCGACGCCGTATTTATGAAATGGACCACTTAGGCAGGCAGTCCTCCTTCCACACGCAATCTTCCCGATCGCAGAAACCGTCCCGGGCCGTGCCGAAACACGGGAAATTTCCTTCCGCCTCCTGGATGGCGCGGATGATCTCCCCCTTGCCCATCCTCGAGGAATTCACTCCGTTCGCTTTTGCAATCTTGCGAACCTTCTGGATTTTCATATCGCACCTCCTGTGTGCATTCCCAACGAGCTATGTGGGGATTCCCAACGAGGAGAGGATGGGCGGCACGCAGGACGTAGCCGCCCATCCCCGCCACGTATCGCTTATTTCAATGTATAGGAGAACGTGGTGCTCCCCTTCTCCCCGCCCGATTCGATTTCTGTCTTGAACGTGTACTTCCCGGGGGCCGGCAAATTGACGTCGGCGCCGAAGTGCCCCCGCATGACCATGAAGTCGGACGTCGCCGTCTTCTTGTCCGGGCCGGTGACGGTGACCGTCCCTTTCCCCTCCGTCACGGGCTTCTTCGCGACGTCCGTGAGACGGAACGCGATGTGATGGGAGTTCGGCATCGCCCCCTGCGCTTTCATCCCCGACGCCTCCAGGTGCGCCTTCATGTCCACGATGCGCGCATCGCCCTTCCACGGGCCGATCTTCCCGGAGAAGACCTTGTCCCCCATCTTCATCATGTCGTGGCCTTCCGCCTTCACCTTCCCGTGGTCGTCCATCTTCATTCCGCCGCCTTCCATCTTCATTCCGGGCATGTCCCCGTGCCCCTTGTCGTCGGCCAGGGCGAACGATGAAACCGCCAGGAACGAAAGAACCGCCATCCACGTCACGAAATGCTTCGTCCTCATTATCCATCCCTCCTTCTTCGGCAGATTGTTTCCGGTCGCGGATTTTTCACGCCGGTGCGACTCCACTGGTTCCACCCTCCCTGCGCCGCGACCCCTCTACCCGTTTTCCCCCGGCAGCGGGGCGGGAGCCGCCTCCGGGGAGGTCCTCGCCTCGGAACGGTCCAGACCCTTCTGCTTCAGGAACTCGTAGATCACCGGGTAGACGAGGAGCTCCATGATGACGGAGGTGACCACGCCTCCGACCATGGGGGCGGCGATCCGCTTCATCACGTCGGACCCGGTCCCCGTGCTCCACATGATGGGGATGAGGCCCGCGATGATGACCGAGGCCGTCATGATCTTCGGGCGGATCCGTTTCACTGCCCCGTCGACGATCGCCTCCTTGAGGTCCCCCATCGTGTTCATGAGCTTTTTCCGCCTCATGTTCTCGTAGGCCACGTCGAGGTACAGGAGCATGACCACGCCCGTCTCGGCGTCGAGCCCGGCGAGCGCGATGATCCCCACCCATACCGCCACGGACAGGTTGAAGCCGAGAAGGTAGATGAACCAGAAGGCTCCCACGAGGGAGAAGGGGACCGCGAGGAGCACGATCGTCGTCTTGGTGAGCGACTTCGTGTTCATGTAGATGATCAGGAAGACGATCAGAAGCGTGAGGGGGATGACGACCATCAGACGTTTCCCCGCCCGCTCCATGTACTCGAACTGGCCGCTCCAGAGCAGGCTGTACCCGACCGGCAACTTCACGCTCTTCCGGACCGCTTCCTGGGCGTTCTTGACGTAGGTCCCAAGATCGATCCCGCGGATGTCGACATAGATCCAGACCGTCCGGCGGGAGTTCTCGCTCTTGATGTTCGACGGTCCCTTGTGGATCGAGATATCCGCGAGCTGTCCCAGCGGAACCTGCGCGCCGCCCGGAGTCGGGACCAGGATGCGCCGCATCGACTCGGGATTGTCCCGGAGCTCCTCGGGGTAACGGACGTTCACGGGATACCGCTCCAGTCCCTCCACGGTGGTCGTCACGTTCATCCCCCCCATGGCGGACATGATCACGTCCTGGACGTCGCCGACGGTGAGGCCGTACCGCGCCGCCTCCTCGCGGCGGATGTCGTAATCGAAGTAGTTTCCGCCCGTGACCCGTTCCGAGTAGGCCGACAAGGTGCCGGGAACCTTGGAGACGACGGCCTCGACCTGCTCCCCGAGCTTCACGAGCGTGTCGAGATCGTCCCCCAGGATCTTGATCCCCACGGGCGTCTTGATCCCGGTCGCGAGCATGTCGGTGCGCGTCTTGATCGGCATCGTCCAGGCGTTGGTCACCCCGGGGAACCGGATCGCCGCGTTCAACTCCTCCACGAGTTTCTCGTGGGTCACCCCTTTCCGCCACTCCTTCTCGGGTTTGAGGGTGATCGTCGTCTCGAGCATGGTGAGGGGCGCCGGATCGGTGGCCGTCTCCGCCCGTCCGATCTTCCCGAAAACGTGGTGCACCTCGGGGAACGTCCGGATGATCCGGTCGGTCTGCTGGAGCAGTTCCTTCGCCTTCGTGATCGAGATCCCGGGAAGGGTGGTCGGCATGTAGAGCAGGTCCCCTTCGTACAAGGGGGGCATGAACTCCGAGCCGATCTTCAGGACCGGGTACGCGGTGGTCGCGACCACCGCGATCGCCCCGATCAGGATGCTTTTCTTGTATTTGAGCGCCCACTCGAGCACGGGATGGTAGAGGCGGATGAGGAACCGGTTGACCGGGTTCCTCTCCTCCGGCCGGATCTTTCCCCGGATGAAGAAGCCCATCCAGATGGGGACGATCGTGATCGACAACAACGCCGCGGCCGCCATGGAGTAAGTCTTGGTGAACGCCAAGGGCTTGAAGAGCCTCCCCTCCTGGGCCTCCAGGGTGAACACCGGCAGGAAGGAGACCGTGATCACCAGGAGGGAATAGAAGAGGGTGGGGCCCACCTCGCGCGACGCCTCGACGACGAGGTCCCAGTGGCTCCGTTTCCCGCCGTCGTGCTCCATGTGCTTGTGCATGTTCTCGATCATGATGATCGCCGCGTCCACCATGGCGCCGATGGCGATCGCGATCCCGCTCAACGACATGATGTTGGCGTTGAGCCCCTGGTAGTACATGACGATGAAGGCCATGAGGACCGCGAGCGGCAATGTCAGGATCGCCACGAGAGCGCTCCGGAAGTGGAGCAGGAAGAGGATGCAGACCAGCGCCACGACCAGCGATTCTTCCAGGAGCTTCTCCTTCAACGTCTCGATCGCGCGCTCGATGAGGCCCGACCGGTCGTACACGGGAACGATCTCGACACCTTCAGGGAGGCCCGCCTTGAGATCTTCGAGCTTCTTCTTCACGTTCTGGATCGTGGTGAGGGCGTTCTCGCCGAAGCGCATGATGACCACGCCGCCGGCCACGTCCCCCTCGCCGTTCAGGTCGGCGATCCCCCGGCGCAGCTCGGGCCCGAGGCGCACGTCCGCCACGTCGCGCAGGAGGACCGGGGTGCCCCGATCGCTCGACAGGGGGATGCTCCTCAAATCGCCCAGCGTCTTGATGTACCCGAGGCCCCGGACCATGAACTCCGTCTCGCCCATCTCCACGAGGCGCCCGCCCACGTCGTTGTTGCTCCGCTGGACCGCCATCCGGACCTTCTGGATCGGGATCCCGTACGCGGCGAGCTTGTCGGGGTGGACGACCACCTGGTACTGCTTCACCATCCCGCCGATCGAGGCGACTTCGGAGACCCCGTCGACCGCGGTCAATTCGTACCGGAGATACCAGTCCTGCAGGGATCGGAGCTTCGCGAGGTCGTTCTTCCCCGTTTTGTCCACGAGGGCGTACTCGTACACCCACCCGACCCCGGTCGCGTCGGGCCCCAAGGTGGGAGTGACGCCGGCCGGAAGCCGCTTGGAGGCGAAGTTCAGGTATTCGAGGACCCGGCTTCGCGCCCAGTAGATGTCGGTGCCGTCCGCGAAGATGATGTACACGAACGAAATGCCGAAGAAGGAGTAGCCGCGGACCACTTTCGTCTTCGGAACGGCGAGCATTGCGGTGGTGAGCGGATAGGTGACCTGCTCCTCGACGATCCGGGGCCCCTGTCCGGGATATTCCGTGAAGACGATGACCTGGACATCCGAGAGGTCCGGGATCGCGTCCAGGGGGATCCGGTACATCGCCCAGATCCCCCAGGCGGCGAGGAAAACCGTGGCGAGGATAACGAGGTACTTGTTCCGGACGGACGCCTCGATGATACGTCCCAGCACGGCCTACCGCTCCTTTCCGTGTTCCGCCGGGTGCTCCGCCCCTTTCGTGGAGCCCTTCATGTCCATCCCCTGCATGTCCATTCCCTTCATGGAGGAGCCGTTCTCCGTCCCCCCGGAAGGCGGCGGGGAGGAAGGGGAAGGCGCGGAAGAAGGCGTGGCCGGACCCGCCGGCGCACCGGCCGCGCCTCCCTGGAACTTCTTCAGGGCCTCCTTCAGGTTGCTCTCCGAGTCCAGGAGAAACTGGGCCGACACCACGATCTGTTCGCCCCCGGAGAGACCCGAAAGCACCTGGACCGTCCCCTCCTCGCCTTCCACCCCGAGCGAAACCTCGCGGGGCTGGAACCGTCCTTCCCCCTTGGCGATGAAGACGACGTTGCGGATGCCGGAGCGGATAATGGCGTCGGACGGGATCAGGACCGTCCGCCCCTTCACCCGCGGGTGGAGTTCCACGTGAGCGTACATGTCGGGCTTGAGCAGAATACCGGGGTTGACCAGTTCGATCCGCGCCGTGGCCGTTCTCGTCTTCCCTTCCAGGTATGGGTACACGTACGTCACGGTTCCGTGGAACTTCTTTCCCGGGAGGTAATCCAGCGTCACCGTGGCAGGGGCCCCCTGTTTCACCCAGGGCAGCTCATATTCGTACACGTCCGCCTGCACCCAGATGCGGGAGATGTCGGCGATCCGGAAGAGCTCCATTCCCGCCATGACCCTTGCGCCGTCGAAGGCGGCCTTGGACATGACCACGCCACGGAAGGGGGAGTACAGGGTGAGGGTTTTCCGGACCTCGCCGGTCCGCTCCAGCTTCCCGATCTGGGCATCGTCGATGTCCCAGTAGTCGAGTCGTTTCCGGGCGGAGGCGAGCAACTCCCGGGCGCTCTTCACCACGTCCGGGAAGGGGCTGTCCTTCACCTTCCCGAAGTGCCCGCGGGCGATCAGGTATTCCTGCTGCGCCGAGACGAGATCGGGGGAGTAGATGTCGATCAGCGGCTCCCCTTTCCGGACCTCCTGCCCCGTCGTATCGACGTGAAGCCTCTCGATCCAGCCGTTGACCTTCGAATTGACGGACGTGATCCGGCTCTCGTCGTAGGCGACCCGCCCCACCGTCCGGATCGTCTTCTTCAGCTCTCCCGTGGTCACCGTGGCCGTCCGCACGCCGATCGACTGGATCGTGTTCGGGTCCACGCGGATCGTTCCCTCCTCACCCCCTTCGCCCTCGTAGACCGGGACGTAATCCATGCCCATATTGTCCTTGGCCGGAACCGGCGAGGTGACGCCGGGGTTCATGGGGTTGCGGTAGAAAAGGATCTTCCGGTCCTTCTTCTCCCCGCCGGACCCGGTCGCCGCCGCCGAATCCGATCGGACGGGAACGAGCGTCATCCCGCAGATCGGGCACTCCCCCGGCTTGTCCGAAAGGACGAAGGGATGCATCGCGCAGGTGTACTGCTGCTTCATCGCTTCGACGGCCTCCCCTTTTCCCGCCGCCGGATGCACGTGCCCGGCTCCCTTCGTAAACCAGTACCAGGCGCCGGCGCCGCCGATCGCCGCGGCGACGAGCACCAGGAGAATCTGCGAGACGATCTTCTTCGCGGTCATTCCCGTGTCCTTTCCATCAGAAGAGTTCCTTTCCCACCGCCAGTTCCAGATCCGAGAGCCGTATCCGAAGCGTCGCGGCGCTCTTTTCCCGGTCGATCTCCTGCTGGTAGAGCGCGATCTGGCCGAGCAGGACGGAGGCGAACTCGACCTGGCCGACCTCGTAGGCGGCGCGGGAGGAATTCACAGACTCCCTCGCCTGCGGGAGAAGGCCCGTGTCGAACAGGGAGAGGGTTTCACGCTGCGCGGAGATGTCCGCCGCGATCTCCTGGAGACGGTTCCGTATCGCGTTCCAGGCCTCCTCGTAGCGGCTCTTCGCCGAGGAAAGATCCCGCACGGACGCCTCCACCTCCTTGTCCTGCTTTCGCCCATGCCAGATCGGAAGCGTGATCCCGACGGTCGCGCTGAAAAAATCCGGCCGTTCGCCGCCCGTAGAGGGATCCTCCCGCACCTTGTACGCCCCGCCGATCTGGAAATCGGGAAGGATCTGCCTCCGGGCTAGCGTAAGCGCCGTCTCCTTCTGACGGACGGCATCCTCCTCCCTTCGGAGATCGGGATTCGAGATCTTCGCCAGCTCCAGCAGCTGCGATTCGACGTAAGGAATTTCCGGCAGATCGTAGGCGGCGGGCAGCTCCACCGGATCCGTAACCGGGCGGTTGCGCAAGGTGTTCAGATCCGCCACGAGCTCCACGTTCTTTTTCCGAAGGGCGATCAGCATTTTTTCGAGGCGGGAGATCTCCACCTGGGCCTTGAAGAGATCCTGCTGGGGCGCCCTCCCGACCGAGTACCGGGAGTTCGCGACCGCCAGGAGCTCTCCGAAGAGCGCCTTGTTCTTCTCCGTGAGACGGGTCACCTCCCGGTTTTCCAAAAGGAGGAAGAAGTCCCGCTTGACCCGGAACCGGATCAGGTTGCGCATGCTCTCCACCCGGTCCGATCCCTGGACGGCGGACAGCCGCGCGATCTCCTGCTTCAGGGAGAGTTTCCCGGGGAACGGGATCGCCTGGGTGAACCCGATGTCCCGGGAGGTCATCGGCTCCTTGTCGAACCGGAAGTCGTCCACGGGGACGTTCGAGAGGGAGAGGGAGAGCATCGGGTCGGGCAGGGAGCCGGCGGGGAGGATCCGCTGTTCGAGACCTTCCGCCGTCGACCGGAAGGTCGCGAGCTCGGGATTGCGTTCCAGCGCTTCCCGTACCAGTCCCGCGAGTCCATCCTCCCGACCGGCAGGCTCCGCCGCGAATACCGCGGAAACCGAGATGACCAACGCGAGCAGGGAAACGAACCCCCGCCACCCCGACCCTCTTGTCCCTGGCGAATCCATCTTTCTTCCCATTCGAAAGGCATCCTTTCCGGTAGATCGACCACGAACCGTCCGAGTTGCGGCTTCACCCCCGATTATCGGACAGCGACCAAAAAAAAACCCAACAAAACCAAGTAGCTGACAACGATTCGCACTAAGGGCTCTGTTCACCTTGTTCGGGAGCCCCCGGGCGATCCCGCTTCGACAGATCATCCCCCACTCCATCCGGGTGCCCCTCCTGCGCATCGTGCGCGCTCCCATGGTGTTCTCCGGAGCGAACCTCCGACGCCGGATGCCTCCCCCCGTGCATCCCGAACATATGAGAGTGTCCGGAGAACATCCAGAGGAGCAAGCCGCCCACCATCATGATCCCCATGACCGCGAGCGTCACGGCCTCACCTTTCCGGCTTCGAAGTTTCATCCCGTCCTCCCCTCATTTCCCGGCAACCGCCGGCGGGCAGCAGCCGCCACCCGCTCCGGATCCGCAGCCGCCCGCCGCCCCCGCCGCGCGATCCGACCGGAACGCGGAGGACCCGCCGAGAAGCAGCGTCGCCGTCACCGACAGGATGATCGCCACGAGAATGGAGAGCACCCATCCCCGCCAAGTCGGGCCGCGCCGGCCTTCCAAGGAGCCCGGATCCCCGTGTGCGTCCGTTTCCGTCGACGCTTGCATTCCCGTAGCCTCTTGCATTCCCTGCTCCTCTTCCATCGCTCTTTCCTTTCTTCTGTTGATGACCTGCGCTCAGACCGCCGCCGGCTCCGCGTGAAGGGGCCGTAACAATCGATCCTCCTCGACCCGCCCGTCACGCAGCCGGAGGGACCGCGTGGCCCGCGCGAGGTTCGCCGGGTTGTGCGTCACCATCAGGACCGTCTTCCCGCGGCCGTGCCACTCGGAGAACAGGTCGAGGATCTGCTCCCCCGTCGCGCTGTCGAGGTTCCCCGTCGGCTCGTCCGCCAGAAGCACCGGGGGATCGTGGACCAGCGCACGCGCGATCGCCACCCGCTGGCTCTCCCCGCCGGACAGCTGGGAAGGGAGACGGTCCTCCTTTCCGGCCAGCCCCACCGCGGCGAGCAGCGCATCGGCCCGTCCCGCCTTCTCTCGAGGCGAAGCCCGCTCCGGCGACATCGGCACCATCACGTTCTCCCGCGCCGTGAGGTACGGAAGGAGGTGGTACGCCTGGAAGACGAAGCCGATCGTCTCCCGCCGGAAGTCGGCCAGGCCGTCCGCCGGGAGCGCGGAGAGATCGGCGCCGCCGATCCGAACCGCCCCTTCCGTGGGGACCTGGAGCCCCCCGAGGATCGTCAGCAGGGTGCTCTTCCCCGCCCCCGACTCCCCCGTGATGACGACGTACTCCCCCCGCCGTATATCGAAGGAGACCCCGGCCAGCGCCGTCTCCCGGGTACCGTTGCATCCGTAGACCATCGAAACGTCCTTCAGTCGAATGATCGGTTCCATCGTTTCTCCCACTCGAATTATTTTCAAAGGCTGCGGATCGCTTCCGTGGGCGACAGGGCCGCGGCGCGCCTCGCCGGAGGTACAGCTCCCATCAAACCGAGGGAGAGTCCGGCGGCGGCGCCGAAGATCGCCGGGGAGAAGACGACCGAAGGATGCTCGATCCCGAACAACGGCGACGCAAGATACGCGGCGGCGATTCCCGTCCCCGCCCCGAGGAGCGAGGAGAAGAGGGACACCCAGCCGGTCTCCCAGAACAGGAGGGAGAAGATCGACCGTTTCCGGAAACCGACCGCCCGCAGGACCCCGATCTCGCGCGTGCGCTCCTGCACACCGCCCATCACGGTCACCAGCACCATGAGCCCCCCGATCAGCAGCACGATCGCCGAGACGCCGAACCCGAGGCGCCGGAGATGGTCCACCGCGGCCTTCCGGCTCTCCACCACCTGCCGGATCGCCGACACCCGCGCGCCCGGCAACGCCTGCCCGATCTGTGCCACGATGTCCTCCACGGGGCAATCCTTGCACAGCGCCGCCACCTCGAAATACGTCACGGCCCCCGGTTTTTTCGCCATGGCCTGCACGTCCGCGATGTCGGCAATGACCATCCCGTCCTCCTTCTCCCCCGTGGGCTGAAGCACCCCGGCGACGCGGTAGAGGCGGTTCCCCGCCGTCACGGTCCCCCCCGGCCCCTTGTCGAGCAGCGCCGCGGCCTCGGCGCCCAGCAGCACCTCCCCGCGTTTCAGCCCCGCCCCCCCCTGGACCTTCCACCATGGGCGGGCCCCCGCGACGTCCGCCGCAGGAAGTCCCATCCAGACGAGGTTCTTCCCGGAGGCGTCCGTGGCGGTCATCAGGAAGGGAACGATGGAGCGGATCCGGTCCTTGTGGTGGATCGACGCGATGCGCTCCTTGTCGGCCATCGTGAGCCGGGAGTGTGTCACCTCCGTGCCTCCAAGGGCCATGTCCCCGAACCCGAGGGAGAGCTGCTCGGTCCGGGGGGAGACCACGATGTTCGCGCCGAACCGGTCCAGCTGGTCCTGGACCGCCCCTTCCATCTGCGAGGTGATCGACGAGATCGCGACGAACGTGGCGATCCCGAGGAAGATCCCGAGGCCCGTGAAGACGGCGCGCGACTTGCGGCGGAGCAGGTTCTTCCAAGCGAGTTTCCGGATGTTCATGACCGCTCCCTTGCGAAATAGTCCGCCCGCTCCGCGATGTCGGCTTTCCGGATCACGAGATACCCATCTGCCGTTCTCCGCGCCAGAGGATGCGGGTTGCACCCGCCCTTGATCTCCCCGATCCGGTTGGAGGGAAAGGTCTGGCCGCAATTGTTGCAGACCATGAGATCGCCTTCCTGCCGGTACCCGCGGTTCGACCGGAAGCAGACGTCGCAGGCGTCGAGCGCCGCCCGGTACGCGCCGTCCCGGCTTTTCAGCGCAAAGTAGTGCAGTTGACGGCCTTGCGACTCCAATGAGAGGAAGAGAGCTTTCCCGGAATCGAGGGCCTTCAGAGGGATCTTCACCGCGTCCGCCGTCTCCGCCACCCCGGCCGCTTTCGCGGTTTCCGCGGGTGATTTTTTAAAGAGACCGTCCAGCACGCCGGCGGAAACGGCGGCAACGACGACAACCACAATTCCAACGACCACTCCACCGATGATCATTCCCTTGCCGCGATTCACCGCCATGGTTCGAAGACCTCCTGAAAAATATTTGCATTAATCCAAGCACAGGTTGTGCCATCAAGGGATCCGCTAAACATTTCTCAACACTATCCAATTGTTACGTAAATAGCGGATGTTGGCTGGTAAGTTTGAAAGGACGTCCCCGAAGAATATTCTTCAATCGACTGAAGAGTATTCCTCCGGAACCTTCGTCTTCTTCACGTAATCCACCCGGTACACCGTGACGGTTCTCATGCGCCCCCCCTTTCATCGTTATTTCTCTTCCGCCTGCGACGGCGCCGCTTCCGGAGCGGAGTGGCCCGATTGCAGCAACAGGGAGCCTCCGCGATTCGGAAAAACGCACACGATTCCCCGCTCGACCTCGCTTACGGGAACCTGGAGGGCCTCCGCCTCGTCGGCGAGGAACCTTCGTCCGAGGACCTTCTCAACGGCCAGTTGGAGATGGGCCCAATCGAAGGGCTTCGCGAGGAAGTAGCAGGCTCCCCCCCTCATCGCCTCCACGGCCGTTTCCATGCCGCCGAACGCCGTTATGACGATGATCGGCAGGCGGGGAGCCATCCTGTGAATCCGGCGCACCAGTTCGAGCCCGGAGAGGCCCGGCATCCGGATATCGGTGATGACGAGGTCGAACTTTTCGAGGGAAAAACGCGAGAGGGCCTCCTGACCGTCGGAAGCGGGGGTGACGTCGTATCCAGCTCTCCGCAGGTTGAACAGGGCGACTTCCCTCCCCGTCGGGTCGTCCTCGACATAAAGAATACGCCTGCTCATCGTATTTCCCCCCCCAACCTGTCCGCTCCGCCACGATCAAGGATTACGGCGCTTCGGCGGATTCCTCCCGCTCCGCCGGCTCCCGCGGCGGAGGAGAGACGGAGAAGTTCACCTCGATCAGCATGAGCCATCCCACCCCGGGAGTCGCCGGAGTCCGGGGCCCGGTCTTGTCCGCCTCCGTCAGCGGCAACAGGGTCGGAGGCGCCGCATGGGCCTCTCTCCCCAACCGGATGCCGATCGCTTCCGCCGGCGGCACACTGGCCTGTACCGATGAACCCGCGCCATCAACGCGGAGTGCCTCCCTCTTCGCGGCACAGCCGCCGGCGGTCAAGAGGAGAACCGGGAGAACCAGGACGAGCAATGCACGGCGCCCCATCGCCTTCTCCCTCCCGCACCGGCCACCAACACCGTTTCCGGCGGTGCGGCTGAAACCGTTGAAATCCTCACCCCTTCATCGGGGAACCGCTTGTGCGGCGGGATGCTCCATACAGGCCCTCCGCGCCTCCCGGTAGTCGACGGCGATGTGGAAGGCGTCCTCCGGATCTTTCCCGTAGATCTTTCGCGCCAGCACGAGCAGGCCAAAGAGGTTGCCGCCCCGGGTCTTCTTTCTTCGCTCCCGGACCTCGCCGATCGGAACCTTCGTCTTCTTCACGTAATCCACCCAGTACACCGTGACGGTTCTCATGTGCCCCTCCTTTCATCGTTATTTTTCTTCCGCCTGCGACGCCGCCGCTTCCGGTGCGGAATAGCCCGATTGCATCGCCAGGGAGCCTCCGCGGTTCGGGAAACGCATACGATTCCCCGCTCATCCTCGCTTACTTGTCCGAATCAGAATGCACCAGGCGTGCCATAAGGCCATTTGAAGGCGAATGCTTTAATATCAAATAGTTGCGGGAATGTACTCTGGTAAGGAAGGAGAGCGGCAAGACAAGAAAGACGAATAGTCTTGAAGAACGACAGACTATTCGTCAAGCACAGATCCCCATTTACGTCTCGCGGCGGATCCCGTACTTCTCGAGGCGGTAGATCAGAACATGCCTGGGGATGCGCAGGAAGGCGGCCGCCTGGGTCATGTTCCCGTTCTTGACCCTCAAGGCGCTCTCGATCACCTTCTTCTCCAGGTCTACCAGTGAGAACCCCTCCGGCGGAAGGGACGGCAGATCCCCGCCGTCGCCGGGCAACGGCGCCTTTTCCGGCCGCAACCTGTCGGAAGGCGCCGGTAGGTC
>Ga0326597_10000748_pt1 | contig 55622 bp, 68 predicted proteins | sample RVTome_12_FD_203789 | JGI IMG/M metagenome (GOLD analysis project Ga0326597, IMG submission 203789) | Soil microbial communities from uranium-contaminated site in the Upper Colorado River Basin, Wyoming, United States - RVT100D185 | ecosystem: Environmental > Terrestrial > Soil > Contaminated >...
TCGCCCAGGTAGTGCCGCCGTCGTTGCTACCCTCCCACGCAACCGTTCCGCCAGACCCAAACGTCCCAATCACCTGAACGGAGCAGTCGACGTACTGATCAAGCGGGATTGCCGCACCGACATCATTGGTAGTCGTCAGCGCCTCGTAATCAAATTTTCTGATGCTTCCGTCGCCATCATTCGTGACTGTCGGATCTATCGTGGCCATCTCAGTATCCTATTGTTCTGTCCCGGGGGCGGCGCACCCGGAAGGTTAGGTTGGGAGTTTCGTCTTTGGATTTGTGCTCGCTGAACGCGATCACCGCTGCATCAAACAACCCGGGCGAGGCTACGCCGCGTGATTTCATTTCCTTCTTGCTCTCGACCTGGATCTTGCCGTTCTTGGTCCAGATGCGCCGCGGGCGTGACAGCTCGGCCTGCAACTGCATCAGATGCTTGCAATCGGAGGATATGCTGATCAGGTCATCGGGATCCGCGTTGATCATCAGGCCCTGATCATGGCGCTGGATGGCGTGATAGGTCGCCTCGAAGCGATCGCGCAGCCAGGTCGCCGACTGCGATCGGAAATTGGCGTATGTGTCTTCGTTGGTTTTTGACGTTCTGTCCTTTGGGTTGACGCGCTTTTTCTTGTCTCGCACCTCACCAGAGCCATGATACGGCTGTATCCGGAATCGCTCGGCCGCCATACCGTCCAGCTTAACTTTCATCACCGGCGCGCCCATGCCGTCACCGTCATACAGCAGGATATCTGCTCTGTGTTCGTCCGCGTGCGCAAAGGCCCATGGCAGCGCAGTAGTGATATCGCCGTGCGTCAGTTCCTCGGCGTCAAAAATGATGGAGCCGTGCCGGTTCACCAAACCCTTGTTGTCGCCGGTGTCGGCCGGGTCAAAGCCGGTGGTCCTGATACCTGACGCATCGAATCCGAGCTTTTTGTGGGCATCGATCGCTGAGACGATCCACTTGGCAGGGATAAACGCGTCGGTATTCGAGGCATTAGGGTCTCGGTCGATTTCCTGCGCGACCGTTTCCTCGGACTGTTCTTCCTTCTGCTTGCGGTACCAGGCATCGTCCTTCCTCGGATCGCTGCGCCAGTCGAACACAAAATGTCGGTCGGTGTTCTGGAACCGCTGCTGCTTGCGGTAGAACGCATTGCCGTTGCCGTTGAAAGTGGATATGTCGATCTGGCAGTTGGTTGTCTGGGACAGTGCTGCGTCGATCAGCTCCTGGCGCTCACAAAATGCCGCTTCATCAACGAAATATACGGACTTGCGCCCTCCGCGGCCTATGTTGTCCCCCGCCTCACCGGTAATTGATGACCCGGTCGACGGGCTCAACAGGCGCATGAAAGTGGCGTGTTCTTTCAGGCTGAAATCTGGCGGCAGGAACTCGGCAGGCACTTGGGCCACAAAGTGCCGCAGCTTTTCGAAGATGCAGTCAGGGTCCCCCAGCTTATCCACCAGGTTTTCCTTGCGTGAACCGAAGCCTACAGCAAAGCCGTCATCGAAACACCAGTGCGCCACCGCCCAGCCCACGCTCAACCATGTAACGCCGCAGTCGCGGGACTTCTCCACCAGCCCGCGCTCGCCATGAAGATAGCGACTCTCCAACCACTTCAGGTACTCGACTTGGCGCGGCCAGCAGATGAACGGAATATTCGAAAGGCCGCCGTCCAGCACTTTGCGTGGGTCGAACGTCATGCCGAAATCGGTTATGAAATCCCAGGGGTGGCGCCGGTAATGGACTTTGGCCGCCGCCAACAGGCGCGGATCTTCACGCATCCGCTGCAGGCGCTCGGCCCGCTGCGCGAAGATGGCGCTGTAATTGGGGTTCAAATAGTCCATTGTTGGGCTCTGTCCCATTTCAGTTGGTATAAACCCGTGATTACCGGCACCTACATTGCCAAGTGTGGGAAATCATAACCAATTATCTGCCTATTTTCCGCCAATAGTGGGATTAATGAACTCTCGATACAGGCGCGATGCCTCAACCGGGTCCATTTCCGACGTCAACTGGCGCACGTCGATCGGCCCGCCGTTCTTGCCAGTCACCTCATGACGTTCCTTCCAGGCCTGAACATCAACGTGCTTGCCGATCAGTTCCAGGTTTTTCACCTTGTCCGGCCACTTGATCTTCTTTAGTACGCCCGCCACCGCCCGGTCATCGCCCGAGCCCTGCATGAGCTCTGTTACGTCCATGCCGGAAATGAACTGGCGCCAGATCTTGGGCCACTGACGTACCGGCAGGAAGGCGCCGCTTTCGTCCATGATGTCGATCACGTCCATCTGATCAACCTCAGCCAAGCGCCTGAGAACATAGTCGGCATCGATATTGGTGCGCTCTGAACGCTCGGCGCGCAGCAGCGACAGTCGAGCCTGTATGTGCGGCATCCGCTTCAGTTCGCAGGCCCGGTCACTGACCGTCTTGTCCTTCATCCGCGCGCAGTTGTAGGCGGCACGATACGCATCAGCGTCGCCGCAGTCGATGTTGCCGACGATGTGCTGACAAAATGCTTCTTCCTTGTCGGTCGTTCCTGTGTCCTTATTGCGCGCCGCTCTCGCCATGATTACTGCCCGTTTCTGTCAAAGTGGGGATTCATCCCATTTCAGTTGGTATAAACCCGTGATTACCGGTACCAATTTATGCAGAAGTGGGGAATTGGTACAGCTTTGCGGTCTGTTTTGGCGTCGATGTGGGTTTCATCCACCAGTATGCCCATACTCCACTCAGCAGGATGCCACCCACCACCGCCGCCGTCGCCATCTGTAACGGCAGCGCATACAGTCGATCATTCAATTTTCTACCTCCGGGCATTTAAACGCCTGGTTTCGTTTAGCGGGAACCCCGCCAAGGTTGATCGGCCTGCGTGCCAGCCGGCTGATCTCGTTCAGTAGTGATTCGATGATCTGATCCTGCCGCACCACCTCCCTGTGCATGTCGCTCTCGCGGCACGTCCTGAACGCCAGGCCGACCAGCGCCCCGATGATCAGGCCGACGAGCAGCGCTATCGCATACTCAATCATGGCCGGCCCATCATGCGGGTTTTGTCGGCGCTGCTGCGCGTAGTGCCCACCCAGTATGTGACGCTGGCTGCCCACAGTGCCGAGGCTTGGCCGAACAGCAGATAGGCCACTTCTTGATTGGCGTCCGGCAACTCGATACGGAACAGCAGATACAACAGGCCGGCGACGATGGCGGTCAGGGCGGTGGTGACAATCGCCGGCATGGGGCTGTGCCGGTGCGCGGTGCGGGCGTTGGCTTTGTCGCTCAGTTCCGCCTGCAGAGTCTCTAGCGCCAGCCGTTCAAGGTTTTCCTGGTGCGTCATCGCCCAGCGCCGCAGTTCGGCCTGTTTCGCCGGATCGGCCAGTGCGCCCATAACGGCATCCGGGTCGTTCTGCACTCCGATGGCCTGCGCCACCATTGCACCGACCGTGCCGCCCGCAGGGCCTGCCAGTAGGGTGCCGACCAGCGGTAGCGCTTTACCGGCCACCTCGCCCACCTTCCTCCAGTTCATGATCCCCGCCTCGCCCGTACCGCCGACAGCACGTCGACATAGATGCGAACTACAATCCCCAAGGCGCCCAGCGCCATACATGCCACGGTGACTTGCTCCATCGCTGTCCAGCTGCCTGCATCAGCAGCAAATTGCGCCGCCCAGGTCATCTCCTGCTCGGATGACTTTTTAGCGATCGCGCCCAAGCTGCCTGTAGCCGCCGATACTCCATAGCTCAAAAATTGCTCCCTGCTCACCACCATGGTTATCCTGTCACCAGCCGGCTGTAGTATCTCAAAATGCGCTTGACGTAAGCCGTTGGTTCAGCAGCTTTTACTTTCTTTACGCCGGGAAGCGCGCGGATTATGGATGCGTAGTCATTGGCGTTGTTGGCGAGCTTTTGCGCTTTGAGCATGTTGCCAAAGCCGCAGTTGTAGCTGGCCATAGCCAGGCAGTGACGGTCGATGTCAGGGCGCGGGGATGTCCATCCATTTATCAACTCGGCCATGTAGTACGCGCCGGCATCGATGGACATTGTCGGATTGTGCGGGTCGGCGTTTTGATAGCCCAGTTCGGATACCATTTCACCCCAGGTATCGGGCATAAACTGCGCGATCCCTCGTGCTCCGGCGGGAGAGACGGCAGACGGATCGAGTTTCGATTCGGCCATGTACTGGGCTTTCAGTAGGCGCCAGTCGACGCCCGGGAGGTATTTGTCAGTTGCGGCGCGTATGCGTGCATCATAGACACTGGACATGGGCGATACTCACGTATGGCTGAATTAGGGGCCAGCTTGCCGACTTGGCTCCGCTGGCTGGGATTCCGCTGCCTCCCGGCAGTGGCCTGTCGCCTCACGGCGAGAAAACCTCATCATCACTCGCAGCGAATACCGGCACGCCGCGATAACTCATCAGGAACTGGCCGTTGATGCTGGCCGGGTCCAGGTTCAGGTCGATCGGGGCGGGGTCTTTGATCAGTTCAGGATGGCAGAGCCTGAAATCCTCGCAGTCCCAGTACTCGAACATCGCGAACTCCATGTCAGGGAATTCCCCATCGAGCGCATCATCCAGGATATCGAGCATCTCATGCCGCATATCACCCCCCGCACGTATAGCATGTAGCCTACCATGTCGCCGATTACCGTCAAGTTAACGTTACACTTTTGGGTGTTTTACGCCGTTATGACGCCGCTATGACACAAAAAACCCGCCGTAGCGGGTCTTTACTGTATCGATCGGTTTACACTGCGCAGTCGACCAGACTGTATCGCTCCGCCAGATCGGTGCGCAGATATAAACCAGCCGGTGACAACTGGCGGCCATGGCGCCGGCGGATCACCTCATGGGCGTTGGCCAGGTGGCTCACATACCCAGCTGCCCGCAGTGCTCTGGCGACATAGCTATAGGCCTGCTCGGCATGAGTCGGCGCCTCTGTCTTGCCGCAGTGCCAGTCGCACCAGGCATTGCCGGATGCCAGCAGTACGACTGTTTTCACGTCGCCGGCGGTGTTCTCTTCGAGGTATTCAACGATTTCTCGATGATTCATGTCCGTGTCTCCCCTTCTGTCTTGATCCTGATAAGCTCCCAGAAAGCTGGGTGCATCTTCCTGTCACCATGCTCCCACTGCTGCCAGGCGCGTCGGCTGGTATACAGCAGCTCGGCGCATCGGTCCTGAGCTGCGGTGATGCCTATATCCAGCCGCTCCTGCAGCGCACACCGAAGCGCCAGGACCTCGGCGGGGGCTGGTACAGAAGATTCGTATTTCATTCATCATCCTCGAAATCATCAAAATCCGAGACATCGAACCCTTCGAGCGGCAGGAGGTCGGATTTCATCCGCGCCGGGATTTCGCCGCACATTGAATAATTCAAAGACTTATCAACAATAGCGTCAACACAGGACTCGGCACACAGATCGATGACACAATAGTCGTCATCCGCGCCGGCATCCTCCAACAGCTGGGCGGCGGCTTGCTGCAACGAGTAACCCTCTGGCCATAACTCGCACAGGCCCTGCTCCCGGATATACTCCGCAGTATCACACACTGATATGCGATCCTCGGATGCCTGCAGCTCCTCTGTCAGCCGATCCAGAAATTCGTTTGCGCGCTGGGCTTCATCATTCAGGCGCCCGACGTAATTATTACCGTCATACACCTCTGCGTATCCATCACAGACCGCATCAAAAAACGCCGAATGTTCGTCAATGAAACTGAGTACAGACGCCGCCGGGAGATCCGCTGGAATTTTCCAGCGATACGCTTTGCCGTTGAATACGCTGCACGGAATTCCATTTCCGATTTCGCCGTTATAATCCGCGTCTATAGTTCGAGACTCTGGATTCAGCGTAATATACGCCGGCTGGGGCTGGCATTCGTTCTGGTATTTGCAGTACAGCGGAACCGGATCGCGGGGGTCAGCTGCAAACAGGATTTCGTTTGCCCATGCAACCTGCTTTTCTGAACCGTTCATGTCATTCGCCTCTGTCTGTTGTCGGGCTGATCCCCTCAGCCCATGAATCTATAATAGGCGCATTGCGCTCAAGGGTCAACAGTTTTTTGACCAGATTACTCTGTCGCCATCCCATGCGAGCGCCTTCCGGTCCATCTCGATGATGACTTCCTCACTCCCAACCATCTATCATGCCTCCAATCTTCTTGGCCAAGGCTTTGTATGCCTTCGAGTCGATGACGATAAGTTGCACGTCGGGATGGTACTTCTTCATGCGCTTAAGCTTCGTTTTAGAACGATCGTCCATCCAACCTTTGACCTCGTGGTAAACCGTGCTGCCGTTTTTCTCAATAACTTTGAAGTCAGGCAGATACGATACCGTGCCACGCTTAACGCCTTCGAACCAAAACGTATCCGGTTCATGCTCCCATTCGATGATCTCTCCAGCGCACTTCAGCCAATCCAGGTAACGGGCGTAATTGGCTTCCCATCGGCTACGATAGTAATTTCGTTTGCCGCCTATCTCTCTCCAAGCCTGCTTCCATGTGGTCTTGTGCCGCGGCCTGGCCCATGTGCCGTTCTTCACAGCTGTTTTTCCGGCCTTAATTTTGATTTCAGCGATCTGTTCATCGCTGAAATTCTTCCACCTTTCTCGTGACTTCTCCGATAGGGTGGCTTTAGTCTCTTCAGAATGTTTCATTCCGAGTGCGCCACGAGGATGACCCTTCTCCTTGATATATCGCTTAGACTGCTCTGAGAATTTATCACACAAGCTATCGTCGCACTTACGATTCAGGCTAGATAGACCAAGCTCTCTTGCCTTTCGAGATATGAAGGAAACTGTTCTGTTTATCTTCTTGGAAAGCGCTTTTAATTGACCATCCCCAGATTTAAACCCGGACTCGTATAACGCTCTTACCTGCTCGATTTCCTCGGCTGTCCAGACATTCATGGGCTTGGCTACACCAAGTTTCAGGACCCTCTCATGCACAGACTGTCCAACCATTCCCAACACTTTCGCCGCATCCCAAACACTCCCGAAAGAAAGGTATGCGGTTGCGACTTCACGATCACTCGCTTTTTGTCGAGGCCTTCGAACATCGGAGAACTGATCAAGATAGCTTTCTTCCTCGCCGGTCAGGATATCCTGCTGGGATTCGGTCATGTATTTACCTCATAATCGCGGTGTTAGCGGTCAACAAGCGCCACGCTTCAGCGGCGCACTCTGGCACTTGTCCGTTTCCAAGGCATCTAATGCGGTCCAGTGCTGCGGCCACATCATTATTTCCTCGGCAAAACACGGGTGGATCACTGCGCCAGAAATCCTCTGGCCCCCAGCTATCAAAAACAGATGCGCCATATAATCTTCCAGTTGGTGCCTGTGGTCCCCGCTCTCCGCTCGGGCCCATGCTATCCCGTGTTTCCCCATCGAAGCTCTTGGCGTCGGCAACAATCCAGATCCGGTCTCGTTGGTGCGGTGCGCCAACGTCGGCAGCTCCCAGCACTCCCCATCGCGCATCGAACCCCATTTCGGCCAGGTCCCCGAGAACTCGTCCAAGCCCGCGAGAAGTGAGCATTGGCGAGTTCTCCACGAACGCGAAGCGCGGTCGTACTTCACCGATGATTCGCGCCATTTCCACCCAGAGGCCGCTTCGCTCTCCGTCGAGTCCAGCGCCTTTTCCGGCTGCGCTGATGTCCTGGCAGGGAAACCCGCCAGAAACCACGTCAACAACTCCTCGCCACGAGCTTCCATCAAAGGTGCGAACGTCATCCCAAATCGGGAAAGGCGGGAGCAGACCGTCATTCTGTCGGGCGAGCAGTACGCTTGCGGCGTAGGGGTCAGATTCAACGGCGCAAACCGTTCGCCATCCAAGCAGCTTGCCGCCGAGTATTCCGCCACCAGCGCCTGCGAAAAGTGCCAACTCATTCATTCTCACTCCGTAGAAACATCTGATACCGCCGCATCCGAGCAGGATCCACCGGAAGCCGCTCCGGGCCCTCGGATCCGGTCAGGATATCCAGCTGGGATGCTGTCATGTATTTACCTCATAATCGCGGTGTTATGGCGCTACCAATCTACGCCAGCAACCTCAAACTCAACGCTGCACTCTGGGCAAATGGCGTGACACTTGAAATGCTTGTGTTCTTCAATCCAACACTTTTCAGGGAGTACCTTATCTAGTAACCACCCTTCCTCGTTCAAATTGGTGTCGGCCACCAAATCAAAACCATGATCACACTCTGGGCACTCGACATTTAACTCAATCACCAATGTTGGTTTTACTGGTTCCATCCTGCACCTCCGCGCCATAACCAGTTAATGAATGGGACTCCGGCCTGCGGCCTGCACCCCTTATCGCCAGCGTTATGAACCATTCTTTTCGTAGCGCAAGTGCAAGTACTCTTTTTCGCCGTCAATTAGCGACATCGTTAAGTCAGTTTTGCCGTCATCCAGCCACACTAGCGGGCTTAACAATTCCGCGAAAGGGGTTGGTACTTCGGCAACTTCGCCACAGGCGTTCAGTAATTCCATAAATGCTTTTGCCTTCTTTATCATACCTGGCAGCTCCGCGCTCAGTCTCTCAACTTGGTCATCTTCCAAGCAAAGCAAGTCTTTAAAACTATGCAGCTCATGCCGTTTGTGTTCCATCGCAACCTCCACGGTGCATAACAATTCGTTCCACTCTGACGACTGCTGCTGGGGTTAGTCTGCTATCTTCTGTGCGACCCAGTCCCGCATGTGCCACCATCGCTCCTCACAGACATTTTCATTCGGCACTGACATCACGCGCCGGTGGCGACCGTATTCAGGATAATATGGACGAACCGGACCGAATATCTCGACCTCAACACATTTAGATTCAGACACCCACTCGTCGTTCATGTACATGATTTCAGCAGCCAGGGACCGAGAGATGTTGAGCATATCGGCAACCAGGAGCGGATCTTCCGGTGTGGTAGATGACATTTCAAGTCCGCGCGCACGACACAGCGCGCCAAGTGCACAAAATTTTTCGCCGTCTTCAGATACTAAACTGTTCGCAGCCAGTTGTTTTGTTGGTAGATCATCCATCGCTTCCAGTAGATCCCGCAGCATTTTCTGCCCGCGTTTACCGCGTATCGACCTAGACACCGCACTGCGCCACTGGATATAACGAATGTCATTATCACCGCAATCGTCGTCTGAGTATCCGCTCCTGCTCATGCCTGAGCCCTCCATCTCAGCACATAATCGCCAGTGCGCTCGCACACCTGTGTCCGCCAGTCGTATCCGATCGCCGGCATTGGCATGGCATCGCCCACCAACGGAGCGCCACGGGCCTGAAATGTCTTACGCTGCCAGGCGGCTACGCTGTCGATTGGTCGAGTCTGGATCAGCTCATCCCGCGTTATTCTTGCTTCTTGCCATTCGCTCATGATTATTTCCCTCGCTTCATGTTCCGCAGGATTCTGGTGTCCAGGTAGGTCACCTCAGCACGGTGCAGGTCTCCAACGGTCAGCGAGTCACGCGCGTAGGCCTGGACGCCACCCCGCCCCGTGTTCGGATCATGGACAATGAACCCCTCATCCTCGGTCACCTCGACCACCAGCCGGTGAAGCCTGCCAGGCAGGTTCAGGCTCGCCGTACTCACCAGATAAACGCCGTAGCCTGGGAACTCGCGAGACTGTCCGGTGGTGATCACCGGGAAGATACCGTGCTCCACCAGCACCGTAGCTTCTTCATCGAACGACAATCCGTGGTTGCCGAACCGATCGACCAGCGCATCGATGGACTCTCCAGTCACCATGGCCAGGCATGTATGAACGCAGGTCACCGGGGTTGGCTGCTGCATTGGAATTACCCTAATTTGTCGTGCCATGTTATTCATTTCTCCCAGTCCTACGCCAATTTGGTGTTCGTCCATCATCGCCCCCAATCCCGTATCGCTTCGATCACCGCACTGGACGGCACCAGCGTCGGCGGCAGCATCTCAAGCTGGTTAATCCATAGGTCCGCCTGCGTTTTTCCGTATGCCGCCAGGTGCGCCCGGTGGCTGCCGCGGGTCTTTACCGCGTCGCAGGTCTGACAATAGGGCAGTAGGGCCCGCATGCCGATCAGCACTTTATTATGACGCTGCGTTGCCCCATACATGTGATCAGCGATCGACGGCCCGGGCGTTCCGCAGATGCAGCACGGCTGCTGCTTGACCCAGGCCATAAAAGCCTTTTCCTTTGCGTTCGGTCCGCGGGTGGTTTTTGTGGCTTTACGTTGCACAGCTATCCTCCTCAGCACGCCGGCGCCCATTCGCCTGGAAAACGGCCTGCGCAAAAAGACCGATGACTGTATCTTTCATGTGGCCTCCCGGTACTGCTCATAGGCCCTCATAGCCGGCTCACTCCACTGCACGTCTTGCTCGGATCCGAAGGCATAAATAATCTCTATCAACTGGCTGAATTCGGCCTTTTTCATTTTGCTGGTGGACTGCCCCAGCACCACGAAACCGCCGTCCATGCCAGGTACTGCGCGCTGCTTCAGCAGGCCTGCAGTAACAACGTGTTTCCACTCGTCCGGCGTTAGCTTCTCGCCGTACCAGTCGACTTGTTTACTCACATCGGTCAGCATCGGCCACATCTTCGCGTTCTGACTCAAGCTGCGCTTCTCTCGCCCCAGGGTCACAACTACAGGGCCACCGGCCAAGCCGCGCTTAACCAGCTCCCAAACGCGGTTCAGTTGCGGCACCAGGTCCTGCGCGCCTTCGATTCGGATCTGTATTTGATCAGCCATTATTCACCCTGAAGTTGTTGATGATGCTGCTCGCACAGCCCCATCGCCTCTTTTGCCGTATCACGGATGCCAAGCATGCTGTGGATGCCATTTTTCGGCTTGGGCGGCCAGGCTTCAAAGTGCTGTTTCAGCACCTCACCCTTATGACCGCGGAACCGGTACCGAAGAACCCGGTATCCCTCAAATGTCACCACATCAGCGCTGCTGCGCTCCCATTTCGGCAGGTCAGGCCCGGGTTTCTCGGCGCGGACCGGTGGCCCTGGCTCGCATGGGGCATCGTTGTCTGCCCACCGCTTCACGCCATCGGGTCCTGCAACCCACTGCCGGCTCCGCCCTGTCTTTAGGTCCATCGTCATGCCAAATCCACGCAATTCGCTCATTCCTCTATCTGCGGCGCTACCAGCTGGCCGTTTGCGTAGCGGTATCCTTCCTCGACTTTTGCCAGCACAAAACGGGTGAACCGGTGCGGATCAGCGGTGAAATTTCCGCATTCCTCGCGATGCAGATCCCGCATCCTGGCCAGAAAAACCAGGTAATCCGCCGGCGGTTCGTTATTGCCGCTGGCTTCAGCAAACGCCTGATATTTAGGACCTCTTTTCATCCCTGCTAGCCTCTTTTATCAAATAGTCATCGATCGCCCGGCGCACATGCTCCGCCATCGACAGCCCGGTTTTCTCCGCCAGGCGCTTCAGCCTGGCGATCTGTTTTTTTGGTAAATAAATACCGGTGCGGATCATACTGCTACCCCAGCGTTGCCGCCCACTGCCGGGCGACGAAAATTAACTGAATCCTGCCTTGGCGCAGCGCAACCTGCAGCAGCTTTTCGGCTGCCTGGCGCTGGCGCTCGATCGGACAATGGGCGGCGGCTTCCAGCCTGCGGCGATGATGTGCTACCAGCCAGCGATCCCTTGCGTCGTACATCGTCCTGCCCTCCCTGTCCGTTTGTATGTATATTATAGTACTTATTATGCATACGTAAAGGCGGTTTTTTTATTGGTTACTCGAACGCCTCCGCAATGCGGTTGAGCGGCAAATAGAGGCCGCGCAGGCTGATCATGCCCAGCGATGACTCATCGGCCATGCTTCGATTCTGCACCTTATCGCGGTTTTTTTTCGGGATCGGCAAGTCAAGCCCCTGGGCCCTGAGGGTCCTGGCCCGGCCGTACACCATGTTATTGTCGCGCCCTGGTATCGCAGCTGATATCTGCTGCGCATCATACCCAGCAACCGCCATTTCGATCAGCAGCGCGTCTTCCTCCGGGGTCCAGCGGAAACCCTTTTGACCGGCGAACCGCAGCCCCTGCCTGTACGCCTCGGTCCTGATGGCATCAACTGATAAAGCCATTTTCCTGGCGACCGTCTCCGCGCTTTCCCCGCTTTCTACCCGGCGCTTGATTTCCGATTTCCGTTTTTCATTCCATACTATTTTCAACATTAGAAATCCCTTTTAGTAACTGAATCCGCGGCTGTGAATAGCGCGCGGTTCTGGCTGGTGTGTAAGATTTTGAAACCGGTTCTCGCGGCCGATAAATTCTATTACATCCGTGCCGATTTCCCCGTCACGAAATTTCGCCGTGATGATTTCAGTGATCCCGTTTTTGGGACCGTTGTCGTTATAAACATCATCCCGATAGATAAAAGTGATGATGTCTGCGTCCTGCTCGATCTGGCCGGATTCGCGCAGATCTGAATTTTGCGGGCGCTTGTCGGCGCGCTCCTCGCATTTTCGGGATAGCTGCGACAAACACAGGACAACGCACCCCAGCTCCTTTGCCAAGGTCTTGAGCTTACGGGATACGGATGACACCACTTGGAAGCGGTCTTTCTCCGTCCTGTCATTGAGCAACTGCAGATAGTCAATCACGATAAGGTCGGCTGTTTGGCGCCGGTGTGATTGCCGTGCCCGGCGGCGCAGGTCGGCGATATCCAGTCCGCCAGTGTCGTCGATCTCGATAGCGGCCCGCATCAGCCGATCCTGCGCTGGCGCCAGCTTGGATTTATGCTCGTCACTATCCAGCACAGAGGCGTCTTTCAGGCCCTGCAGTGGGATGCGCCCGATGTTGGCGAAAAGTCGCTGTACCAGCTGTATCCTGGGCATTTCGAGGCTGTAAACCTGGGTGTGTTTACCGGCCATGCCGTTGTGTGCGGCGATCTGCAGTGCCAGGGTGGTTTTGCCATGGCCTGGCCTGGCAGCGAGGATCACCAGGTCTCCCGGCTTCCAGCCCTGGAACCGGTCATCCAGCTTTCCCAACCCCGTAGTCAGGCCGTGAATACCATGGTGCTCATAGCGCCAATGCAGAAATTCATAGTACGTCCTGATCGAATCACGCATCCCAACCAGGCCGGACTCCTGCTGACTCTCGGCCTGGGTCAGTTCTGAAACAACCGATTCTGCCTTGTCCAGGGCATCCGTGTGATTATCATCATCCAGCAGTTCTTCCTGGATCCGGGTCGCCGCCTCGAACAGTTTCCGCTCGTCGTGGTGCCGCCGGATAATCGCTACGCGGCCCTCGACGTTTGACACAGACCAGGCGTTACGGCGCATTTCTGCGAGATACCCCAGATCGATGCCGATAGCCTCAGCCGCTGTGATCATCGGCGTTTCGTCGCCCGCCTCGATGTGCTGCACCAGTGAGCCCCAGTACGCGACATTGCGCTGATCGTAGAAGTACTCCGGCAGCAGATCCACTTCGCCCAAGCGCTGCGGGTCGGTGGCAACCGCCATGATCACATCGGCCTCTGCGGTCAGGTTGAAAAGATTACGCATGGCGTGGCCCTTGGCTGTCGGTGATGAATTTTTCAAGCAGCTTGGTGAAGTTTTCGCGTTTTACGATCCACCCCAGATCGGCTTTCCAGTTGCGGTCGTTGTCTCCGAAATATTCTGGATAGTCGCGAAGCTTTGCGAAAAACCGATTCCAGAATGCCATGCTCTGGTGCTTTTTAGATTCCATCCAGCGAGCTGCCAGGCTGGTCTTGCGCTCGCCCTCCCAGCGCTCAGGGATAACCACGGCCAACTCCGGAAGGGCTTCGTGGTAGGCTGCGATGATATCCGTGTGCGGGCAGTTCGGATCACTCAGCGCCTCGTTGAGGTATGAATCTGTGTGCCTGGCGGCGTACAAGGTTTCGGGTCGCAAATATTTTGACCAATTTGGGTCATTGCTCCACTCAGAGGTTTTGTAATCAGCGATAAGCTGCAGATCCTCGACCGTAAATCCCTCCTTGAGCCTTGCGGTGATGGTGGTCATGTCTGACTTTGCCCCGCGAAATTTTCTGCCTGACACGTTGTTCAGGTGATCAATCACTTTGCGCGCTCGGCTTGCCAGATTTTCACCTGTCGATTTCGGCTCATTCACGACAAGGGATACGTTAGTATCCCTAAGCTCTGTAGTATTCTTGTATTCTTGTATACGTGTTGCATCGGTGTGTTGATGGTGTGTTGATTGGTGTGTTGATTGGTGTGTTGCAGTTTCGCTAGATGCCTCGTGGTTGCTGGGTTTCTGCGTGTTGATTGGTGTGTTGATTGGTGTGTTTATTTGGTGTGTTGATGGTGTGTTGGAAAAATCGCTGTTTTCGGCGCACCCGAAGACCGTGAACACCGTTCCTGAACGGCGCGTAGTGTCCCTGGCGATCATCCCCTCGCGCTCGAAAAATTCCAGGCTGGATCTAACTCGCTGGAATGATACGCCGGTCGCATCAGATAGGTGCCGGATACCCGAAACAAATTGCCCGGCCTTTACCTCCACAGTCTGGCCGCCCAGTATCGTCCTGTGCGGCCTGTGCGATGCCTGAAGAAGCATGTGCACCCATAGTGCGAAACGCTCAGGGTCGCGCTTAAAAGCGGCATCCTGGATGCTTCTATGGAGCTTGATAAAACCCCCGGTGTCATGGCTTTGCTTCATACGCGCTCGTCCGATTGAGACAACATCACCCACGGATCACCCCCTGGGATTTTTCCATGCGCGCGATCTGCTGGGTGCTGCGCTTGGCAACCGCGGTGGCCATCTGGAGGAATATTGACTGGGCGCTGGCATGATCGCCGCGACGATACGCCCGGGTACCTGATCGCGCCAGGCGGTTGATACGCCACTCAAGGCGCAAATCGTTGATTTTCTGGATGATGCAGTGCATAATACGCTCTCTGTTTGTTGTTACTCGCCCGGATCTGGATCCCCTCCTGACCGGGCATTTTTTTGCCTGTATCGCCGCCTTTACAACTCTAGCGGTTGTTAATCATAACCGCAGTCATAGCTGTATCACAGTCTTTACAGTTTAGCCCTGATGTGCTGTATCTGTTCCGGATTTGTTACAGGTCGCTCCAGCTATCGTGGCGATAGCCACCACCGGAGCGGTGCGGCCGGACCTGGCGGCCATAGTCTTTAATGCGCTTGCCCTGCTGCTGGTAGAGGTTGAGCGGGGATGGTGTGAGCAGGCCCCGGGCGATCTGCCGGCGGCGTCGCTGTGCGGCCTGGCAGTCAGGGGCTTCGTTGCTGGGGCGTGAATGGCGACGATTCACAGGGCGAGATCGCGTGCGTATCGACGTACCCCGGTACGGGTCGAATGCGGCAATAAAGGCGTCGATGAAATGCATGATGCTCTCCTGATCGGGACGTGCGCCGCCAGGAGCCTGCCTCCCTGCAGTCGCGATCGCCCGTGTTGGAAATGCCGCGCCAGCCGGACTGAATACGCGGTCTTGAAAGCCCGATGCCGGAGCAGAGCGGGAACACCAGCCGTCCGTCGTCATAGACAACGCTTATCTGGCTTATCCTGCGCCGGTTCGATACCGGCGACTGATGGAACGGCTGTTGCGACAGTTGCCGATATCACACTGGCGCCCGGATAGACCGGCCGTTACATCCTGCGGTTGCACAACGGGGATCGGCCCGTGATCACGGCTACTGGTCGCCTACGCTATAGCTCCGTGCAAGCCGATCCCAGTTGTGCCCTGGCGTTAAAACTACCCCGCGTCAGGTCGGGCATGCAGTGGCCGGGCGGTTGATGGCCTGGCTATACCGCTGAGCTTCACCGCATCTGTGACAGTCCGCTACCCTCCATGGCCGGATCCTGCAGTGGATTACCCGGGCAGACTGTCACAGATGCGCCCTGCTCTCGCAGCAGGAACGGCCTATCGCTTGCGCGTCACCTCCAGCAGCCAAGCTGCAGTAAACAGACCGCCGCTGGCTGCGGCCAGCGCCTCGGCATAATGGGTTTCGCCGGTGTACTCAGTACGAGGCAGGCATCCATTTTTGATCCAGTTGTGAACTGTTCTCGTCGTTACCCCGCATGCATCGGAAGCAACTTTTATAGGGGCGCGGATATCAAGCATGTCAATAGCCTCTTGTAAATGATTTATCATGATCTCAACCAGGCGAATATTTTCTTCATATTATCGCGTGATGATTAATCAGTCTAGCGAATAAATAATTTAATTATTTGACTTCAGTGAAGAGATTATTCATAGTGTGGGCATACCAGGCGCAGAACTGGAAACCACAACAGACAGGATAGCGGCATGGATAATCGCGTTGAAATACTCCCCACAACTGGTGTCAAAACATCCGCTCGGCGGCTTGACGACTGGAGCTGTAAGCGTGCAGTTTTAATGTTCAATCCAGCGGCCAAGTTTCCGCTGAATGTCTTCAACCCGCCTGTTAAGCACCGCTTGTCCGAGCTCGCCATGGGGATCCTGACGGTCATAGCCTGGAGCCTGATCGCCCTGGCGATTTTCGAAGGAGCTACACGATGAATTATCTATCGCAAGAAGACCAGCGCGACGAACTGCGCGCCGAGGCTATAGAGTCAGCCAAGCAGCGTTTTTTTCGCTGCGGCTGGCTCTTGGTCGGTAGCGAAATGCTAACCTGGGTTACAGCTTATGACATGGCGTTTAATAGCGACGCATACAGCGCTTGGCAAACGGAATTTAGCGCCGCAGAAAAGACCAGTCCGAGGGACTGGCGCACTATGGATCGTTTGGCATTAGATCATCAGCTGATACTGCAGCGCTGCCTGCACGATGCCATTACCGAGATCGCCACCCAGGCGGTCGAGAATACAACCGAAATCGAAGGGGACTGACATGCAAAATCTACCTGAAACGTTCGATGTGGAGGTTTACCTCTACATGCTGCCTGGCGGTAGCCTGTTCGGCTGCACCACAGCCCGCATGGATAAAGAGGGATGGGTGCTGCTGAGCACCGAAACCAAGACCATGGCCGTGCCTCCGGTAAATCCAGTGCAGGTCGAGCTTGAGCAGCTCGACAGGAAGGAAACAGCTATCCGCGCGCGTTTCGATGAAGCCATGGGGAATATCAAAGGCCGCCGCGCCGAGTTGCTGGCGCTGGAGTGGCAGCCGGAGGGTGATGCATGAACAACCCGAGCAACGTTTACGAAATTGTAAGCGCCCAAGAGCGACCGTTCAGCGAGGTGCTGGTTTGCGACGAGGTGAATTGGCGGCAGGAATCACAGTTCGCCAAGCAGCTTCTGCAACAGAGCGATTACCTGAACAAAATTGCCTGGAGTAATCCGTCCAGCCTGGCAAATGCCATCATCAACGTGGCAGCGATCGGTATCAGCCTGAATCCTGCGACGAAGCATGCCTATCTCGTGCCGCGTGATGGCATGGTATGCCTGGATATCTCCTACATGGGACTGATGCACCTGGCCCAGCAGGCAGGGTCAATCCGCTGGGGGCAGTCTCGCATCGTCTACACCAAGGACAGCTACCATAATCAGGGCATCGATGTCGCGCCCGCCCACCAGTACGCCGCTTTCGGTGACCGCGGCGAGCCGGTGGGCGTCTACTGTACCGTTAAGACAGTGGACGCAGATTTTCTCACCGAGGAAATGAGCAAGGAGCAGGTTTACGAGGTGCGAAAGCGCAGTAAGGCTTTCGCCAGCGGCAAAAGCTGCCCTTGGACAACCGATGAACTGGAAATGTGGCGCAAGACGGTCGTTAAGCGGGCGCACAAATACTGGCCAAAGAGCGACCGCCTGAATACCGCTATTGATGTGCTTAACCAGCACGAGGGATTCAGGGAAGAAATGGACATTACGCCTGATCCATCAGCGCGCCCGGCGCCTGAGCATTACTCGCAGGAGTCATTCGATACTAATTTCCCGAAATGGCGCGACGCAATCGAGGCTGGCAAGAAAACGCCGGAACAAATCATTCAGATGGTCAGCAGTAAAGCCGTGCTGACCGACGACCAGAAAGCGCAGATTAAGGAAGTGGCAGCATGAAGACACTCGACGTAAAGCAGGGCTCTAAGGCATGGGCTGAAGCAAGGGCCATGCATTTCACGGCCTCTGAGGCGCCAGCCATGATGGGCGCATCCAAATACCAGAGCCGCAACGATCTATTGAAGCAGAAGGCGACCGGCCTGGTGCCGGAAGTTTCCGACGCCCAGCAGCGGCTATTCGATAAGGGTCATGCCGCCGAGGCCGCCGCCAGGCCAATCGCAGAACGCATCATCGGCGAGGAAATCTATCCCGTGACCGCGGTATCGGATGAGCATTGGTATTTGCTTGCGTCATTCGACGGTATCACCCTGATGGAGGATTTGTGCTGGGAGAATAAGCTGTACTCCCAGAAGCTGGATGATCAAATTAACGCCGGCGAACTGGAGCCGCACTACTACTGGCAGCTCGAACAGCAGCTGCTTGTATCCGGCGCCGCGCGTTGCCTGTTCATGTGCTCTGATGGCTCAGAGGGCAAAACTTCTCACCTATGGTACGAGCCGGTGCCGGGCCGCGCCGAACAGCTGCTCGCTGGCTGGGATCAGTTTCGAGCTGACCTGGACGCCTACGAGCACAAAGATAGCAAACCTGCAGCCAAGGCGTCCCCGGTGATGGACCTGCCATCCGTATCGGTACAGATATCCGGCGAACTGGTCATTGTCGATAACTTCGATGCGTTCGAGACCGCGCTGATAGAATTCATCGATAACCGCCTGATCAGCAAGCCGCAGACAGACCAGGATTTCGCCGACTTGGAAGGCCAGATCAAGGTACTGAAAAAGGCCGAAGGTGCCCTTGATGCCGCAGAATCCCAGCTGCTGAGCCAGGTTTCCACCGTAGATCAGCTCAAGCGCACAAAAGATCTGCTGCACAAGCTGGCTCGGGATAACCGCCTGCGCGCCGAGAAACTGGTTAAATCGGAGAAGGAAGCCCGCAAGGTTGAGATCCTGCAGGCCGCCAAGCAGGCACTGTCAGATCATATTGACAGGACCAACGCCAGCCTGAAGAAGGTCACAATGCCGACCGTGCATGCCGATTTTGCCGGAGCTATGAAGGGTAAGCGCACCATCAGCAGCCTGCAGTCAGCGGCTGACGACGAACTGGCCCGGGTAAAGATCGAAGTCAGCCGCCTGGCCAATGAGGCTGATATCAATCTGGATACGCTGGACGAGTTGGCGGCAAATCATCGGTTCCTGTTCAGTGATCTGCAGCATATCGTCTGGAAGCAGAACGACGACTTTACCGCGCTGGTGAAAACCCGCATCGCCGACCACGAGCAAGCCGAGGCCGAACGCCGCGAACGCGAAGAAGCACAACTGCGCGAACGTCTTGAACGAGAACAGGCTGCCAAGCACCAGGCCGAACTGGAGGCGCAGCGCCAAGCCATCGAGGCGCAGGAAGCCATCCAGGACAAGGCCGAACCGGTAACAGAGCCTGCGCCGCACTTCATCCAGCCGACCAGGGCGCAGGCGGATGGCCGCCGTGACCAGGTGGTTAGCGTATTGCCGCCGACCCAGGGCATCGCCTGCCGGTCTATTCCTAATGATCAGGAACTGTCCGATTTCATCGAAAAAAATAACATGGCACTTCAGCGAGAACCTGACGGGGCCATACTCGAAACCCATGTCACCATTACGATCATGGAATACAAGGAACTGCTGGCAGAATCCCGCATGCTGGCGGCACTGATGGCGCAGGGCGTTGACCAGTGGGACGGATACGGCCGGGCCCGCGAAGAACTGGGACTGTGAGCGAAGCAATCGACCAGTCGTTTTAACCAGAGGCGCCCAATGGGGCGCTCATTCACAGCAGATGACAATACAATGACGAAGATACTTTTTTGGGATACGGAAACAACCGGTCTGCCTCAATGGCAGGAGCCCAGCGATAGCGAAAGTCAGCCGCACCTTGTCCAGCTGGCCGCCATCCTGGTCGATGGTAGCCGCGAGGAAATCCAGACGCTTGACGTGATCATCAAGCCGGATGGCTGGGAAATACCGAAAGAAACGATCGATATCCACGGCATCACCACCGAGCGCGCGATGGACGAGGGCATTCCTGAGGCTGAAGCGCTGGATCAGTTCATCGAACTGTACCGGCAGTGCGGCCTGCGTGTCGCACACTCAACCGCTTTTGACAATCGCCTGATCCGTATTGCCCTGAAACGCTACCGCCCGGACCTGATCAGCGATGATGAATGGAAGGACAAGACGCGCTATTTCTGCACCCTGATGAACGCCCGCAAGATCATGGGCGGCAAAGACGGGCACACCCTGGGCGAGTGCTACCACTATTTCTTCGGCAAGCCGCTGGAGGGTGCCCATAACGCCATGGTCGATACCCGTGCCTGCATGGAAATCTACTGGGCCATGCAGGACTGCCCTTTTTAAACAACGGAGACACATCATGACCACCAGCATAGTACCAATGACCATAAAAGACCTGCCGACATACCAGTGCCAAAAAAAAGTTCAGGCCGCCAAGATCGTCAACATGTCGGGCAAGATGCACTATGAAATGGGTTATAGGCTTCGCCTTATGCTACCAGGCCCTGCGATCGACCCCTTCCATGGTCAAGATCCCGTCCCGGATAGCGTCGTTTGCTTGGATATCACCGTATCTGAAAATTACATTCATAAACACAATCCACAGATAGGCGGATATTACGTGCTGTACGAAGATGGCTACGAGAGCTTCAGCCCAGCCGACGCCTTCGAATCCGGCTACAGCCTCATCTGACATAGCTACAGGTAGAAACGCATGAACACACTAGCACTGAACGGCGGCGAAACCCTGTCCATGGCCGAGCGCGCCCATCGGCTGGAATTGTTTGAGGTCGCTGAGGCACAGCGCCTGCAGGCAGTGGCAGAGATTGAGGTTGAGCATCTGCGTGCGCGGATGAGTTACATGGAGCGCCGTTCCGGAGAGGATGGCGTACAGCAGGTGATCGAGATCCTGCAGAGCTACCAGCAGCAGCAGGATAAACTGACGCAGGCCGAGCACCAGCGCGACCTGTTCGATCGCGAGAACAACGAACTGCACGCCCGGGTGGTTGAGCTCACCGGTGCCGGGGAAAAGTTGCACGAGCAGGTCATCCACTACAAAGACCAGTGCGATAAACTTCTGGTCAAGCACAACATCGAAGTGCAGAAAGCCCAGGCAGAAATCGACCGGCAGGGCAGGCAGATCGCTATCTATGCCCAGGAGGTTAAAGATCTGCGCGCCCTCAATCCCCAGCGCCTGCAGAAGCAAGTGAAGGAGCTGCAGAAAAAGAACAAGGACCTGAGCGAGGGCAACCAGCAATTGCGAAAACTGGCCAACGAAAACCAGAAAATCCGCAAGGAGCACGAGGAGCGGGGGCGGGTCATTATCAAGTTGCATGACGACAACCGTCGCCTGGATGCTGCGCTCATGGAGGCCTGCGATCAACTCAACAACGAATCAAAGGTGCAGCCGATTGAGGAGCACGGCGACTGGGCCATCTACGCCCACAACGACGGCACCGAGGCCCTGATCATACATCACGGCCCGACCGACAGCAGTCGCGTCTACTGGGCTGGCGAGGGTTGCCGCAAGTCCCCGGCCATACCGCCAAAGCTCAAGGCCCGGGCTGAGGCAATGATCGAAAATTACCGCAACACCAAGGCCGGCATGATCGACTATGCCGGCGGCGAGACAATTACATGCAGCGAGGAGGCCACCGATGCCGAATGAAACGAAGGCTGAAAAATTCACGGCCGCATTCATAGAGTTGGTCAAGGAAGATCGTGAAATTGCCTTGCAGTTGGTAACCGGCATGTTCGTCACTTGCGCCACCAGGTACATTGATGCACGGGGCTGTGACTCAGACAAGACCATAAATATCGAAGCTAACGATTACCGCCGGGCAATCACAATACACGCCGCCGATGATAAGGAGACCACCGATGCCGAATGAAATCATCGACAGACTCCGCGCAGAGTCCAACACCGAAGATAATCATATGCGCCTCCTACTGCGCGAGGCGGCCAATACTCTGGAACAGATGAATGCGAAGAATGCCAGGCTGAGAGAGAGAGTCAAACGCTCTGGGCGTAAGAACGAAAGACTCGTGGGCACCATCGATAATCTGCGGCTAAAGCAGTTTACCCGATTCGCCGAGGACGATTGCTGGATCTGGCAGGGCGACGGCAGCGATAGCCTTGAAACGCTGGTATGCCCGGTAGTTATATCCGCCTCTGACCTGAAAGCAATCATCGACCAAAACAACCAATTACTAACCAGCCAGAAATTAGTAGCAAGTTAGTAATTGGCGATAGCAATAACGATCCGACAACAAGCCAATAAAGGAAACATCTATGTGCATGATTGACGAAATGAACAACAGGATCAAGGATCTGGAGCAGATGATCAGAGAAAAGGATATAGCTCTAATGGGACTGCAGGCCAAAAATCAAGGACTGCAAGCCAGACTGTCTGTCTCTGAACGGGAGAAGTCCATGCTGAATGATCAGGCCAAAACTCTGCACCTTGTAGCCCATCAGTTGGGCGCCCAAGCCGGAGAAGATGTGATCAAGGCTGTACCGATGGCTGTGCGTCAACTTATCGCAGAGCGGGAGCGGCTACTGGATGGCGTAACCTCTGAGCGCGAGCATATCACCACCCACGCCACTCATGCCGCGCGGTGTCAGCTGATCCAGGAACTTGCAGAAGCCTATGATTCTGATAACCAGGTAACCATCGAGCAGGTCGTCGACAGGCTATCGGGTGAGCCGAGAAAAGGAGGCAGGCAATGCTGACTGACCAATCAATTGACCACTGCATATCGGTGGGCCACGACAAGCAGGGCATGACAAAATGCCAGGACTGCCCTGATGCCATCCGCACCGCCTGCCATGGGTGCCTTGGAGGCAGCGCCGAGGCGCTACGGAAGTGGCACAATGGGGTCAACCAGGCGGTTCAGGCGCATTACTCCAGCGACCAGCTGCAGCAGGAGTTTGCAGCGGTTCAGGATCAACAGTCTTGAAGCGTTTCGGCGATCTGGTCGTCATCGGCTTTATCATCAGCCTGATCGCCGGTATGGCCTCCGGAATTCCTGGCATGGCCTGGCTGCAGTGGGTTGCTGTAATCGGCATTCTGCCGTTTATGGTGGTGGCAGCCGGCGCCTTGCTTGATACCTTTTTGCGGATATTCAGGAGGTAACTATCGTCCCGCCGCCAGATTGAATCAAGGCGCCTCCCAGTATTCATCAACCACCCGTATGCTGGGCATGCGGCCGGCGAACAGGTCAAGAAGCTGGCGCACGGTCCGGCTATGCTGACTCATGTTCGACTCAAATCCTGGGCTGACATAGCGTTCTTCGTCGGTCAGCGGATTCTGCCGGGTGATATGCAGGATCACATCGCCCGTCACCGGGTGCGTATAGGAGGCGTCGTTCCAGACGCCGCCACCATATCTGGGTAACAAATTCTCCAGCTCGGTCTGTACGTCTTGCAGCGTCATATCATACCCGCTTGGTTGTGTATGCGTATTTGGCCGTAACGGTCGGACTGGTGCCGCCGCTCAGCGTATCCAGGGAAAGTCTCGCATAGGGCGCCGGCTTGTAGACCACGTTGAACATCAGCGTGCCGGCCGTCAACTCATCGGACGTGGCCAGATGCTCCGCCAGGTTCATCCACGTAATCCCATCGACGCTACCCTGAAGCGTCAATGTCACTGCATCCGGGCTGCCTGTAATCGTGGCCTGAATGATGTGATCAGCCAGCAGGTGGCGTGCAGGGTTGCCGACCTGGGCGCTTTGCCCGGTCGTCGCTTGGCCGTTGAACAGGGTCACAAGGCTCATTGGTTTTCACTCGCTGTGATTTCCCAACCGTTGATGCGAACGTCTCGGGTGTTTACCGCCACAACCCTGGGATATATGGCACCAATACCATTGCCAAAATACTTACTGACATGCGCGGCTTCTTCGTTCTGGTTAAGCGTCAGTTGAGAGGAATTGATGGCCACACCGGTGCCCGGTATCGCCTTGTCGAAAACAAGAAAATCCTGTAACAAGAAGGTCGAGTTGCCGCCAGTATTGACAATAGTAGTGCGGCTGAAAAACTCGGTATCCACTTTCAGTCGGTCGGTGATAATGCCGCCCATGCCGCTGTTGAAAGTCGCATCGTGCTGGCAGCGACCCTGGTTCTGCGTCACGGTTCGGTTTTCGAAGTTGTTTCCGCCGTCGCCCGTCAGCGGCAGCTCCGTTGGTGTGGCGGCCGCAGCGGTCACAGTATTCGCTGCATTACCTGGATCGTTCGACACGTTGTTGGTGTAGTTGATAACCAAGCCGGTGTTCTCAAACCTGCCGTAGGTTTTAGTTTCCATTACCTGCGCTCCCGATACGCCCGGTTAAAGCGGTCGACCACCGCTTTCATTCGCTGCTCGATTTCCTTCAGCCGCTGGTCCTGCTCCGCCGGCGTCAGGTTCATCTGGTACACCGCGTCACGCCGCTTGCGCAGTGCCTTCAGATGTTTCTCGGTTGCCTTTACCAGGCCGCGTAGTGCCAGCTTACCCCTGTGCTCGCGGAAGAACTCCGCCCGCTCGCGTCCTGTCAGGGCTTTGAATTCCGCCTCGACCTGGCCGATCTCGTTGCGCCGGTCGTAGAATTTCGACTGATCCTCGTAAGGCAACACCCGGCCAGCGACGCGACTGAGGAAAATCGTCTGGTTCGGCGACTGCTCCACACCGTGGGCCAGGTTATAGGCGTTATCCGGCAGCTTGGTCAGGGCGAACTTGCCCGCCCCGCCCAAGGTGTAGTCAACGAAGTAGCGCATTACGTCCGGGTTGATATCAATGGCACCGGAACGCCATTGGCTCCCGCCGGATACGGCGTTCAGGTACTCGGCAATGGCCTGATACCCCGCCGGAGTCGAGCGGCGCGCCAGTGAACTGTCGGGCTTCTTGGTGCCGAAGGGAAAATTCTCGCTATAAATGCTGGATCCCATGAAATTTTCGTTCATGGCGACATCGACGATTGGCTTCATGATCGTCGGCGCTACGTTCTTCAGCACCATGCCGGTGGCGCTCTGGCTGTCCTGGAAGCCGATCGGCGAGAAGGATCCAAGCGCCGCCAGGGTGATATCGGCTGCCACCCGAGTCACCGGGGTGTCGCCGTTGGTCGCAGCTTCCACACCAGTACCCACGACATGGAAGATGTTGTAGCCGTAGGGTAGCGGGATCTTCCAGTAGGAACCGTCCTGCTCGCCTCCCAGCAGGCTTTTCATGATGACGATGTTACGCTCCTTCACGTACCCTGGAACCTTGTCATACCAGTTCTCGCCGTCATCGTCGTCGCCGGCCCCCATGCGGTTGGCCATCGCCAAAGCGACCGCCCCGCCCATCATCGCCACGCTGATCTTTTGCGCCGTGTTGAAACGGGACCACAGCGGATCACCCTTCTCACCCTTCAGCCCGATCATGGTCCGGGCAAAGTTCATCGTCCCCTGGATGGAGGCGTTGGCGAACATGTACAGGGCGTTCAGGGTGGTGCCCATTTCGCCGCGGCGGTTGAAGTTGACCGTCATGTTCTTCGCCAGGCTGGCCGCCCGCATCTGACTGATCCCGGCCTTGCGGGCGTTGACGTAGGCGCTCAGGCGCACGGCGTTTTCCACCGCGCTGTTGATATCCTCGATCGCCTGTCTCGATGCCTGGGCCCATTTCAGCACCCCTCCCTTGAAACCGCCCTTGGCGATGGTCACCAGACGCTCAATGTCCGCCGCCTGGCCGTCGATGTCCTTCATGTCGTAGTAGCCGGTCTTGGCGCCTTGCTCGCGGAATTCCTCGAACCACTGCGCCCATTCGGCGTTCTTCGGTGCCTTGCCGCGCAGGCCGCGGTAGGCAGCCCGCATCGCTTTCGGGATATCCTTGACCGTCTGCTTGACGATACGTTCACCCTTGATCTTGCCGTCGTCGCGGGACTGCTCGGCGCTCAGGTTGAGGATCGCCGTCTGCACATCGCGGGAAAAGTTACCCACCACGAACTCAGGGTTGTAGCTGGTATTCAACGCCGACAGCACCCGGTTCACCGTCGCCAGGCTGCGGATCAAGAAGTTGTTTGTTTCCGGGCCGATGTTCTTCATCGCCTTCATCAGGCGCTCGTCCTCAAGCTTGATGTAGAATGTCTGGCCATCACGTTTGGTAGTGAAGTAGCGGTCCTGGAACATCGCCATCGGTACTGACCGCTCGACCACTTCCTCGCTGCCGTCCGCCCGCTTGATGATCTTACGATCAGTCTCCGGTTTGTCGTCAGTGAAAACCTGCCAATAATCCTTGTTGGGATTGGTCTCGACCAGCTTCAGGAAGGCATTGCCGACCTCGTTCTTGCGCCGCTTCACCAGCGTTTCGGTCAGATCCTGAATGGCGTAGCTCGATGGGCTTGCCGCTTCACTGGTACGGCCCATCGCCCGCTTTGTCTTGCCGCTGACGCTGAAGCCCTTGCCGGTGCGCGGCAGTGCATCCTGCTGCTCGTCCTCGGCCCAGCCCTTGAGCGGCACGTAGTTCCGGTATGCCGCCTGCCAGGCGTCCACCACGCTCTCGTCCTCAAGGCCGGCGCTGACCAGAATATCCCGCTTCGATGCCAGCATGTCGTAGACGATCTTAGCCAGCTGGTCGTACTGCGTCTGATTGCCGCTAGCCCGCACCTTGGCGATCACCGCTGCCGCCTCGGCATCGGTCATGCCTGAGCCGCCGTCCGGGATCTCCGGGTTGATGCTGGCGATGTGACGGTTACGCTCAGGGGCGTGCTTAGCGTAGAGGTATTCGTCTAAGTCCGCCTGCTTGATGCCGAAAGCTGCCATCTTCTTGGCCATGGGTTCAACGAAGGTTTCGCGCATCTGGCCCAGGTCGTTCTCGGCTTTTCCGTGGAACAGTTCCTCTGTCATGTAGGCATCAGCCGCCTCGTCGATCTGGCCACCGGCCTTGCGGATATTGGCCTGCAAGTCCTTCAGCACCTTGAACTTGTCGGCAATCTTGCGGATGCCGGCCGTTACCAGGGTCTCATCCGGGATAGCGAAACCGGTGGAGTCGCGGCGGAACAGGGCGCTGTCCTGCTGCGGGAAGTTCTGCTGCTGGCGCTGGCCGTCGCGAATCTGCCGGGCGATGGTCTGCACCAGGGCCCGCAGTTCGCTCTTGCTCAGCGGACTCTTGATCAGGCCGACACGGCGCAGGGCTTTGTGGACCAGCGCCATGACGCGATCCAGCAGTTGCGCTGCCGACCCCCGCGCTTCCTCGGCGATATGGGCGAACACTTCCTCGGCCTGAACGTCTTCTGTCTTGTCACTGTAGCGCTTGGTGATATCGGTCCAGGTATCCTTCAGGCTCGCCTTCGAGGCCTTGATGGCATCAAGGATGGCGCGCTTGTCTTCCGGCTTGAAGGTGTTGAGACCGTAATGCCCCAGGATCTCATGGCGCAGGGTGGTCTGAGCATCCTTGGCGCTGGATACATTGCCGGCCACCAGCACCGCCGCTTTTGCTGCAGGATGGTAGGCGCCCTTGATGCGGCCGATCCTGCCTACTCGGCCGGCCGGGCCATAGGCCTCGGTCTGATCCTCAACAACGCGGATATCCAGCGGGATATGACCATTGTATTCAGCCAGGAAATCATCGGCGATCTGCTGCGCCTGCGCGCGGCTCAGGCCTGGTGTCTCGTCAGCCTCAACGATATAGGGGCGCTTGAAGAACATGCCTATCGGGTTGATCCCGATGCTGCGCTTCGTCCCCTTCTGCCGCTTACGTGTTGCCTCCCGGCTCTCGTACAGGTCTTTGGCCGCCTCCAGCAGCGCCTCATCGGCGATACCATCGCGCAGGCCGCCCATGAAATCTCCTGCATCCTTGAAGGCGCCTCGCAATGATTCTGCCCGGTCCTCGTCATCAAGCATGTTCTGCTCAACGTACAGTTCACGGTATCTGGAAGCGATGATATCGGTCGGGCTGCCCTCGATATCCTCCTGCACGCCGGATTTACTGGCGAGGTCACGCACTCGTTGCGCCATGCTGTTATCGGCGCCGCTGTCGTCTCCAAGCGCAGATACTCCGTCTTCCTGCATTTCAGCCAAGGTGTCTTCCATGTCCTGGTACAGGGTTTCAAGCTCAGCATCAAGGTCTTCGGCGCGGTCGAAATCACCATCAAGGTAAGCCTTGTCGACCTGGGCTTTCAGTTGTTGTGCGCGCTGGCGGTCACTCTCAATGTCCGATCGCCGCTGGAAGCCTTCCGGTGATAGCAGAGGATCGCTAAAGCTCTTGGTCGCCTCGGCCGCCTTGTTGCCGCCGGACTTCACCCAGGCATCACGGTAGGATGGCAGGCCCTGCATCAGAGCCAGGTCGTTCAGAACCGGCACCACCTTGGCCAAACGGGACTCAGGGAACTGCGCCGTCATGTACTTGGTCTTGCCGTAGAAATCCGTGCCCATGGCATCACGCAGCGGCTGATCGAACTTGACGCTGCGCACCACAGGATCCTTGTTGGCCTTCGGCAACTGGATGGACCACATACCCGCATTGCCCGGCAGCAGGCGAATCTGGTTGTTGCTGTTGGCGACGCCCAGATTCTGGATCATGTCGCGGTTCTGGCGCAGGAACTTGACCAGCGCCTTGCTGTCGCGCATGGCGAACTTCTGGTCAGTACCGACAGACTGGAACTGCTTGTCGTCGTAGTTGCGCGGCATCAGGATGCCCTGATGTGTCTGCCCAGCCTTATCGTTGAAAGTGACAATGCGGCCCTTCGGCAGTTTGGCGCTACCGGCGATCAGGTTGCCGGTGGCGACATAGCGCACTTCACGGCGATCGGCGCCCGCCATATCCGCCTTGAAGATGTCTTCAAGCCCATGAACACCGGTGCTCTGCAGGCGCTCCAGGAAGATATTGCTTTCTGCATCCAGCTGACTGAACGGCAACTCGATCTGGCGAATCCCGCTGTTGACCATGAACAGGACGCGGGTCTTGCTCAGGGAGTAGGGATTGCCCTTGCCGAGCTTGTGGCCGTCCTTGACTGATACCACCACGCCGGTCACGGTCTCGTCACCCAGGTTCAGGCGCGCGCGGTTGCCGGCCCTGAACGTCTGCAGCATGCGTTCGTTCTGCTCCTTGAGCGACGTCAGTTCCTCGATGCGGGTGTTGACAGCCGCTACCTTGTCTTCAGCCGCCACCACCTTGGCCGCGCGGTTGTCGTCTTCCGGCACCCGAGCCGCGGCGCGCAACTCCTGCTCGGCTTCGCGCAGTCGGCGCGACAGGTCATCGGCATAGGCGGTATCGGCGGCTTTGTTCTGGCGGATCTTCTCGGCCAAGACGCCAGGGTCCGCCACCTTGACCAGCGCAGCCTTCACGTCATCCGGCGTCGGCGGCTTGCCCTGGTACTTGGCGTCGACCTTGTGCAGCAGGGTATGGCCGCCAAACAAGGTATCGGGCGCTTTGCCCTCATAGGCGACCTTGCTGTCCAAGATGCGCGCATCCAAGTCCACCGTGGTCGGTACCAGGTCGTTCTGATTGGTCTTGTTCAGGTAGTCGATCAGGTTGTTGTAGGCGGTCTCGATCTCGTCGTAGATCTCCCGCTGTTGCTGCACCGGCAGTAGAGCCATGCGCCCGGTAAATGTGGTGGCCAGCCCGGGCAATGCGGCGTCCTCGCTCTTGGACGACGAAGGATCCATGTCAACGAGGCGCGCCACGTCGGGGTTCTCGCGCAGATAAACATTCACCACCCGGTCACCGTACTTGTTCATGATGTCCGGCGCGTCAATGCTGGTGTCAGAGTCGGTATTTGCGCTGGTGTTGGCATTCAGCGACTTCATCTTGTTGGCGGTGCGTGCCAGCGGCCGTTTTTCGGCCGGGATGTTCAGACCCAGCATGCTGTAGCCCGGCAATTCCACCTGCCCGGTGCGGTTGATACGGCCCAGCATCTGCATCAGTACGTTGATGTCGCCCATGGCCTGCATTACCAGCATGTGCCGCGGCTTCTGGTCGGTGAACTTCTCACTGGCGTGGATGCTCAAGCCGGTGGAGCCGGCGGCATTGAGGATCAGTGCGTCCAAGTCGCCGCCGTTGAAACCGTCAACAGTACCGCGGCGGTCCTTCACTTCCACCGTTTCGCGCTTCGCCAGTACAGGTGATCCACTGCTGTAGTCAATGCGGTACTTGCGACCGGTGATTTCCGACACCTTTATGCCGGCCCGTTCCAGTTCGTTGCGCACGAAGTCGATCGGCGAGACAGGCAACTCATCAATCATCAGATCATTGATCAGCATGGCCGCCTGGTCGTACAGGGCGCGGGTGGCCGGATCCAGTTCCGACAGCGGAATATCGATCGCTGCCTGATCGCCGTTGGCCGCATTGACCGAGATCCGGCGGGTGCGGTCCAGGGCGCGCATCAGCACGTCGCGGTAATCCGCCTCCAGCGCATCACCCACCTGCAGGCCGCGTTCCTCGACGTAGTTGTTGAGGAAGGAACCCATAGTGTTCTGCAATGCGATCACCGGTTTCTTGCCCTGCCTGTGCAGATCGATGGCAATTTCTGCGGTGCGTTTTGCTTTCATGCCCAGCAGCAGCTGGGAAATGAAGTTATGCACGATGCTGGTGAAATTGGTGTGATCAACGCCAGAGTCGGCCCTGTTGCCGGCGCCAAAAGCATCGCCACCAATACCCTGCGCCTGCTGGGCATACTGCGGCACGAAGTGGTCATGGAACATTCGATCAGCATCGGTGATCGCGCGAAGACCCTCGGTTACGGTATCGGCGAAGCGCGAATGTTCGTCGGTGTTATCGGTATCGATGACGGTCTGCACAGAAATGCCGTCGAAGGATCGCTCGCGGCGGAACAGCTGCCCGCTTTCCGCCAGCATGCCTGACATGACGGTCTGCAAAGGGGCTCCTCCGGCTGCCACAGCTTCCACCAATTCCGCGGTGCTATCGACCGCATCCATCAGGTCGGTGCGATAATAGACCGGCATATTGTTCGGGGTCTTGGCGTAGGTCGCGGACAGGTACGCCACGGGGCGCTCATTGATGACATGGCTGATGAAACCAGCAGTTGTCATCTTCTTGACCCCGCCCTTGCCGATAGAAACCTGATCTCCGGCAGCAGTATGGGATTCGTCCAGCACGAAAAGTGCCCGACCCTTGAGCGCATCCACCAGTTTCCTTTGGCGGTTGTCGGTGTTCAGCTGCGAGTAGGTCAGAAACAGCATGTTACTGTCGCTTGGCAGATCGCCAGTGGCAATAACATCAGCCATGCGCCCGATGTGTCGGGCGCGCGGCGGATTCTTGAACAGCACGGCATCATCTTGTTTAACAACGCCGCCCTGATTGAGGATGAAGGGTCGCACGTCCTGAGTACCGATATCAGCCAGGTCGTTGAACATATCGGTGAACAGGTTGTCCTTGACCGTGACGAATACCGGGGTCATGCCTTCGCGCAGAGCGTAACGCAGCAGGCCGGCCGCCTGCCTGCCCTTACCCACGCCAGTGTTGTGGTTTACAAATCCTTCCGCGACATAATTCTCAAGTTCAGGTACCCACATGTCGTAGAAGTCATCAAATCCTTCATACTCAATTGATACAACAGTATCCCACCCTGTATGATCATCAAAAATAACAGGAGAGTTTACGGATGAATATTGATAGCGATGAGCTTCATAGGATGATTGAAGGTGGCGCCAGGAATCATGAGATTGCCGCGCACTTTGGTGTGTCAATTTCGACTCTTGTTGTGCACAAGAGAAAGCACGGTCTGACCCAAAAGAAGCCGTACAACTATGTAAATATTGATCGGGAGGAACTTGAGAAAATCGTGAACGACGCAGTGCTTGGTGTGGAAGATACTGCGCGTCACTTTGGAGTTTCTGTTCCAACAATAGTTCGCCGTATGCGTGAATTTGGCCTCGCATCGAAGAAGGGAAAAGGCTCTCCAATGGAGAAGAATTATTTCTGGAACGGCGGGGTTCGGGTTTCAAAAGGTTACATATATTTGAAGTGTCACGATCATCCAAATAGGACGAAGGATGGATATGTTTCAGAGCATCGTCTTGTAATGGAACAGAAGATTGGTCGGTACCTACTGCAGGAAGAAGTTGTCCATCATGCGGATGGCAATCCTCAGAACAATCACCCAGACAATCTGGAACTGTTCCAGTGCAATGCTGACCATCTTCGTCATGAGTTGACGGGTCGGACTCCCAAATACTCTCCTGCTGGCCTGCAAAGAATGCGAGAGAATGCCCGGCGGATAAACCGTCGCCGATTGAAATCCAACCCTGAGTAGAGAGAAAACGATGAGCGGCAGTAACCTTGATGTTTATACCGCTTGCTAGCGTAACCTTGAAAATATCAGATCTACCCTTGAAAAACGGTGCAGACGCCAGCCTAGTTACAAATCCGTTTTTAGATAGCGACAAAACAGGTATGGGGTTACTTGACTGTGCCAACTCCCGGATAGGTGTGTTATCCCCTGTGATTGGATTATATATTCGCGTGTCACCATGAACACACTGATCCGCAATTATCAGGCCCTTGCCGCGCTCCATGTTGTGGATGCCGGCAGCGATGGTGTCGACCTGCAGCCCCATGAAAGCCTTATGCAGGTCTTCCAGGCTGTTGTAGCCCAGCTTGCTCATCACATACTGGTCGATGTTGCCGGCCTCTGCCTCAATGTCAGCCAAAGCGCGCTCGGTGGCTCCGGCCATGTTGACCGGTGTGAGAACCGCTTCGTTGCTGCCGCCACTGCGCGTCTGGTAGGCGGACTGAAAAGAAGATCCGTCCGCGCTCTGGGTTACCCGTGGCTGTCGATCTCGTGCAGCAGATCCTCGATCAGCGACGCCAGTGTCTGTTCCTGATACTGCGCCTGCACGTCCAGCGGCTTCTGGCTGCTGCTCAGTTCTGCCCTGCTGATCAACAGCGACAGGCTGTCCGCCTCGATCATCATTTCGGCCATCTGCCGCGGCGTCTCTGCGTATTCGAGATCCGGCACTTCCGCCAGTAGCGCTTCCACGTCCTGGTTCTCGTCCTGTGCCTCGCTGATCAGCCGCTCCAGCTTCCTGATCATCAGAAACGGCAGCACCTGGCGATCGATCTTCTGCGTCCGACTGACCTGTAGCATCAGCACGCGCCGCCCCGCTTCGGTCAGACCGCTGGGCATCCAGACTTTCTGTGTAGCGTTCATAAACCTCATCCCATGTATTGACCCGTTCGATTGAGCCCGATACGGGTGAAATGCTCTTGCTGTCTTCGCGGCCATTAACCACCAAAACTCGTACTGGCCAGCCTGCGCCCTGCCGCTTATACAGGTAGCCATCGACTTCAAAATGATCAGTTACATTGTAGTGCGAATACAGCCAGTTAAAGAAGGTCCGGTCGCGAGGGCTGATGTCGCCCGCCTGCTTGTTGGCGCCGATGATGATCACCGCCCGGCCGTTGTCCTTGATCACCGCCAGCGCCTTGGCGGCGATCAGGTGGTCGATGGTCTTGATGGTATAGCCGTCATGCTTCACCGGCGCGATACCGCCAAAGGGCGGATTCATGATCGCCGCATCCACCCGGGTGCCAGGGGCATGCTCGGTGGCGTCATGCTGCGTCACCTTGAATCCCTGTTCCTGCAGCTGCTCTGCACGAAGATCATTCAGTTCATTGGCGGTAACTTTCCCAGGATCGGCGCCGATCAGCAGCATGCCGTTGCCGGCGGTCGGTTCGTAAACGGTGGTTGTGCCGTCTATACCGGCCAGGCGCGAGGCCAGAAACGCCAGCGGGGCCGGCGTGCTGTAGGCCTGGTTTTCCATGCTGGTGCTGGAGCGCACATCCAGGTTGGGCTGGTTCTGGTACAGGTCGACCAATTGGCGAAAAGTGCTGGCGTCATCCCGGCCTTGCGCCACGATCTCTCGGGCCCGGTTGACCAGCGCCAGTTCCATCGCCTCCTGGCCGTCCTTGAGCATGGCGTCGGTCACAGATGACACGGGCACGTCGTTGAAGTCCGCCACCGCCACCTTGAGCTGCCGATTGTTGGTTATCTGGTTGAGCCGCGGCAGCAGGTAGTCAGCCAAGCTGCTCTGTTCGGATACCGTTTCATCAATGTTGGCATTTTCGACGCTGGCCGAATCGTCCATACCCTCGAAGCCGGTGGCGCGCGGGTCGAATTTGACGCCCATGTACCAGCTTTTCAGGTATGGCTTCACCGCTTCGCCCAGATCGGCAACCATAGCCTTGGCATAGGCGGAAAAGGTCCGCGCGCCTTTCTCGATATGGTAACCGGCCAGGGTGATGCCGGCCTGCATGATTTCTGGGTCAATGCCGCTACTTAACTGGCCCAGTTTGCTTTTCAGTAGTGCGCGAGCCCGCTCGGCAGCATCCTCGGTGAAGATGGTGTTGGCTGAAGGCTGGGGCTTCGCTTCCGCCTCGACTTCCTCTGTGCTCGGCACGTCGTCGCGCTTGCCGCCGATGAAGTCCTGTATCGACGGGCTCTCCGACTGGCGCTCCGGCTCCTGCATGGACTCCCGTGCCTGCAGGTGCTCGGCGTACTGCAGCCCGGTCTTGGTCAGGGTCATGACGTTGTAGAACGAATCACCCTTTTCCAGCTGGCCGTTTTCCAAGGTAAAGCCTTCGGCAAGCAGATCCTCGATCATCTGCTTGCGGGTCTTCGGCTTGCCACGGTGGTTGACAATCCGCTCCAGCGTTGCGCGCTGGCGGCCGCGTGTCATTGGGGCGTCGCTCAGGAATCCCTGGTAGGAATCAATCTGCGCCTGCTCAGCATCCTGATCGGCCTTCTCTTCCGCTTCCAGGCGCTGCCGGCGCACCCGATCTTCATCTATCCGCGCGGCCTGCTGACGGGCTGCTTGCGTGGCTTCGTCTTCGCTGCGGTAGATCTCGTCGCCGAATACGCGGTCGCTGCCGCGATTCTCGGGGGATTGCAGGTACCAGCGCCGGCCATCGCTGTAGATCAGTTGGCCGTCGACGGTTCGCTTTGCTCGGCCAGCCGCTGTTTCAGCCGCTTGTGTCTCACCGGTGCGCGGCGAAGCGGTTTGTTGATCATCAGTAACGGATTCGCGAGCAACAACGCGCACCGCGAAGCCATTGCCGTGAGGAACCACCTCGGCATTCGCTTCATTGTCGTGGTAGACAGTGGACGAAAGGGCGCCGGCTTCGGTGCGGTACGGCTTGCCGTTGGGGCGCAGGTGAACCTGTTCAGATTCCGCCGTTTCCTGTACAGGTTCAGGCGACGTGTCTATTTTTCCCGGTTTTGTATGCGCGTCGGCGAACGGCTTTGTGGTGTCGCCCTCCTTCAGCCACTGCTTGAAATCGCCTTCCGTGGTGGCTGTCACGTCGCCCAGCTGCCAGCCGGTGTCGTAGCTGGCCAGATAGGCCCGCTCTGCCTGTTCCTGGCTGTCGAAACCAGCCATAACCTTGTGCTCGTCGAAGGGCCCGGCGGCGCCCTTGTCGCGGCGCTGATCGATCACGAACACCTGGTCGCTGTCAGGGTTCGGGCCTATGAATATGTCGACGTGGTCGCCGTCATTGCCCTCGGTGCGCTTCACATAGCCATAGTGGGCGCCCATGGTGTTTTCCCACGGCCGGCCCTTGTCGTCAGTACCGGAGCGCTTGGATCCCTGCGGGTTCTCGATGGCGATATCGAGGCCGGCCCATTTGAAGTGCCCCTTGGTATAGTTGCCGGCGGCCTTCTGCGCATCAGTCGGATCTGGAAGGGCGTTGAGCGGCGAGGTGGCGGCCGCATGGGCAGCCGCTTCAATGTCGGATGCGGAAACATTTACCTCGCCCGCCTGCACCGCCGCCACAGTCTGGATAGCCTCGACCTGCTCCGGGGTGCGCTGGCGCAGCTTGGTGCTCAGCCCGTCGCGGCGCAGCTGCTGCAGGGCGCGGTATTGTTCGGGGGTGATGGTTCTGGCCGCATTACCTCGGGGTAGTCCCGGGGCAGCTTGTGCTTGACGCTCAACAATATTGCGGCCGATACCCTCGGTCACCGGCCCGGTGGGGGTGAATGTCCGCTCGGGGCGATCCCGGCCCATGTCGATTTGACCGGTGCCGGGAGGCAGCTGCGGGGTAGTCGATCCAGGCAGAGCAGCCTGCGGCGTCGGTATTTCTGTCGCGCGTCCGGCGATATCCTCCGGCGGCATAGTGAAGTTCGGCACGCTGGTCGGTACCAGTTCTCCGCCGGTAACATCGCCCTGGCTTACATAGGGAACCGGGAAATTAACCGACTCGGCGCGCAGATCTTCCTGCGTCTCGGTCGCGTCACGATACAGGCGGTTGCCGCGCTCAATGAAACGAGACGCCATGCCCTGATTTCCCTTCGCGCGTTCGGCCTCGGCCTGGCTGTACAGCATCTTGGCTCGGCGCAGCAAGGTTTCTTCATCGGTAAAGCCCATGCGCTCGGCAGTTATGATCATGCCGTCGATGCCAGTCATGCGCTCGGCGCGGGACTGTTTCTGCTGTTCTTCCTCAATCGTCGCTTCAGGGATCTCGGTGACGGCTGTCTTGGCCTTGGCGATCTCCTGATCCAGCAGGTCCCCTCCGGCAGCGGCAGCCTGTTCACCCGCTGACCGGATCTTATCTTGCGCATCGTCCATGGGGTTTCGTGTCAGCAGTCCGGCGGCCCCTCCCATGACGCCACCACCCAAAGCACCGGCGGCGGACGCGTCCGCGATCTCCTTCCAGTTCGCCTCACCCAGATTGCCCAGCAGTGATTCGCCGTTTGTATCGACCCAGTACTTGGCGTGCTGCTCGACCAACGTCTGCAGCGCTTCGGTGCCCGCCTCCAGGCCTCCCTGCTTGAGAACCTCCGCGGTCACGGATTTCTGAACCTGCTCCTTGGCGGCCCGGTTCAGGCCGAACTTGCCCAGCACCCGGGCGATCGGCAGTGCGTCAAAGGCGCCCGCCACGGCACCATGCACCAGCGAGACCCCTGCGTCTTCGGTGTCACCGTAGATGGAGCCGGTTTCCATGCCGGTCGATGCGGCATAGGCCCCCAAGCCTTGGCCAATGGCGATGCGCTTGGCGATGAATTCCCCGGCGGTTTTGGCAGCAGCTTGACGAGTGGCCCCCTTGGCGACCTCCTCGGTCATCAGGCGCGTGGCAGCCGTCTGCGCCGCCTTGCGTGCGGCCAGGCCGCCGATACCACCACCTGCAAGAGCGGTGGCCATGGTCGGCGCCAGGTTGCCCAATGTGTAGCCAGCCCAACTCAGCGCATCGCCTACGCCTTCAATGTCTGTAAAACCAGCCACGTCTGGCGCATTCACCTGCGCCTCCTGCATGTTCCGCTGGTACCCTTCGACGCCGTACTGGCGCAGGTCTTCACTGCCAGCTACATCGCCTGCCACGCCCAGCAGGCCATATCCCAGCGCCTGTGTCTGATCGATGCCGGCCTTAAAGCCCTTGGTGATCTGCCAGGCGTCGTTATCAGCGGGGGCTGCTTCTACTGGCGAAGCAGCAGACGGTGCCTGGTAGGTCAGGAAACCGGTCAGCTCCTCATCGGAGTAGTCCTGGTATTGCGGGTACTGGGCGCGTAATGCTTGCAAAAGACTCATTGAGTGCGTGTCCTCGCGACAGGCGAAATGGGATTAACGCGGGGCGTCTATTTTGGCTCGGTACGTATCCGCCAGATACGGGTACACATCGCGCGCCAGCTGAGGATCAATGGCTTCACCGCGGTCAATGGCCTTCATCATGGCATCGGTCTTCATTACCAGTTCGCCGGTTGGTGGCGCCTGGGTGCCGCTGGCTGCGATGTTCTTGTACCAGTCCATGCCGCGCTGCAGTAGTCCAGGCCCCTTCGGCCCTTCCGGTTTTTCGGTTTCTTCCGCTATTTGTCCGCCACTACCGCCTGCGTCAGACAGATCAGAGGCTGGGCCGGCAGCTGGTGATGGCATCGCCAAACCGCCGCCCAGCATGAACGTGCGCTGCTGCTGCAGCCACTGCATGCGCTGATGCTGGTCCGGTTGCAGCATGCCTTCTGCTTGGGCTTTGTAATAGCCCTCCAGTTCGTTGTCGATACCCTTGATCTGCTCGGATATCAACGGGTTGAGCTTGTTACTGGTACTGCCAGACTTCGCTTTCATTCCAGCTAGCTTGAGTTCATGCGCCCGCTGCCCCTCGGTATCGGCCAACTGATCGGTGCGATTGCGGGAATAATCGCTCTCGGCGTCCGTTCGTTCGCGCTTATAGCGCGTCTCATCACGCCCGGTTTCGTAGGTGCGCTGGGATTCAACCTGGCCCGTGGTGAAGTCCTGGCGGATTTTCTCATATGCAGCATCGCGCTTGGCTTTCATGTCAAGCTGATGCTGCTCGTAAATGCCCTCCGATGCCGCCTGGGTTCCGCCCAGAAAGGCTCGTGCCAGAAGTCCGGCCATATCAGTACCCTCCTTGCATCGGTGGTTGTTCCTGCTGCGCCGGCGCCTGCTCTTGCGGCGTCTGTTCCTGCGGCTGTTGACCACTATGCTGCTCGTCCATCTGATTGATCTGCTGCAGCATCTGCTGGAACGCCTGGCGCTCCTGCGGCGTCAGAATGTCGTTCGGGGTTTCCTGGCCGGCCTTGGTCATGGCGGCGTAGAAACCCTCCTTGGCGGCGGCGTTAGCCTGTTCCTTGGGCACCACCCCGGACTCGACCGCCATATCTGTCACCGCTTGAGTCAGTTCCACCGCCGCATTCATGATGATCGGAGGCGGAATCTGCTTGCCCTGGTCGGCAGCGCTGATCCACATGCGCTGGATCATTCTCGCCACTACAGTACCGATGTTCTCCGGTGGCGTGCCAGGCATTTTCAAGGCATCCATCACGCTCTGCACGCCGGGCTCCGAGTAAAGAAAGTCCAGCGCCATTGAGACAATACGCTGATACGCCTCACTCATGCGCTGTCGGTCCTGTTCTGGACTCTGCTGTTCCGGCCCCCTTTCTGGCGGCTGCTGTTCCGGCTGCGGTTGTTGTTGTAGCAATCCTGCCATGGTCTGATCCTCTTAACCGAATGCGCTGAAGGCTGAACGAAAGCCGAAGCCTTTTTGAAGGTGCGAGTCGTAATTTCCGAAGCTGGAACTGTAACCAGTGCCGGCTACCTGTGGGGCCGCGGGAATGCCTTGGCGCAGCAGCGGAGAACCGCCGCTTTCGCTGCCCTCAAACTCGAACCGCTCGCCGACCGGTGCGCCGTACTGATTGAACGCCGTATCCACTGCCTTGTTGCCGAGCAACTGGCCGCCGATGCCGCCTATCACCGCCCCAGGAATGCCGCCGACACCGAATCCAACCTTGGCCCCGGCTTGGCCCATGCCCTGCCCCAAAAGACCACCCAGGGTGTTGCGCCCCACTGAACGCGCCGCGACGCCGAGCTTGTCGCCGGTGCCCAGGTCGCGATCGAACTCCGCCCGGCTGTACTGGTTTGCCTGGCGGGCATCCTGCGCGGCGTTGACTGCCACGCCGGCCAGGGGATTGAACAGCGTCGCAGCAGTGCCAAGCAAGCCGTTTTTCTTGGCCGCCGAGTAGGCATCCGCACCGGCAAATTCCGCTGCGGGACTGTAGGCGCGCGGGGTGTTTTCCCGATCCGTCAGGCCGCGCCGGTCATCCATGCTGCTCGGGGCATAACCGTCCACCGAACGCTGCGCTTGGGTCGCCTGTGTCTTGGCCTCAGCATCCAGATCCCGCGACAGGTTGAACGCATCCAGTGCGGTCTTGGCACTGAAACTGCCGCGTCGCGCCATGGAGTCTTCCCGGGCGGCCCGGGTGCCGGTGCGGGTGGCATTGGTGTCAACGGAGCTGTCAACGGAACCATCAACTGAACTGTCGGTTGATCTGCCAGTATTGGCGCTCGGGCTGCGGGTGGATTCCCGGGCTTGGCGACTCAGTTGGCTGTCATAACCACTGTCATTGCTCCCCCAAGTCCCCATGGAGGTAACACCGCTATCTAAACCGCCATAGCTGCTGACGCTGACATTGCTATCGTCTGCCCGGTCAATGCTGACTGACTCTGTATCTCCCCACGCCATACCGCCCCCTTACTTTTTGGTCATGTAACCGCTGGTCAGCAACCCAGTGCCGCCGGACAACTGGCCGATGTGCCCACCATAGTCACCAGTGCCTGACGATGGACTGATCTGACTGTCCTTCTTGCGACGGTCGTACATGCGCTCATCGTGCTTGCGCTGATCCTGACTGGCCATGTGACTCAGGCCAGCCGCAGCGGCGCCACCGATAAACTTGGTGACATTTGGGTTTGCCTCCATCCACTCGAAGGGTTTTGAAACGTACTCACCCACGGTATCCAGCCAATCCCAGTTCATACTATTCTCCCGTTAACCAATGCCCGGCGCCGCCGGCATAGGATCAAAATCGATCCAGGACATATCCCAGGTCGGCATGTTCGAGTACAGCGATTTGGTCCAGGTCAAATCAGCATCCCGGCGCGCGACGGTGTTCTTGATCATCTTGTCCTTGTCGGCCTGGGTGATGTTCGGCGCCGTCTCGATCTCGTTGATGCTCACAGCTGCATTGTTGGTGATCTCGTTGATCGCCGACAGGTAGGCCCCCTGGGTGTTGGCCGTGACGCCGTAAGACTGCTGTTCGATCTGCTGCTGGGTGCCGTGTTCGCCCAACTCCTTTTGCAGGTCGGTCTGCATGCGTGCATTGCCGGTCAGATATTCCTGCTGCTTGGCCAACGTATCCAGGCTGAAACCCTGGCCCTGCTGGTTTAGTTCCTTCTGCAGGTCGGTCTGCATGCGCGCATTGTCCTGCAGGTAGCCCTGCTGCACGCCCATCGTATCCAGATTAAAGCCCTGCGACTGTTCGTTGAGGTTCTTCTGCAGCTCGGTGCCGTAGCGCTGACCGGCGAAGACGTTCTCTGTCGCGGCATCCGCCGACGCAACCGGCAAGGCGGCGCTGATGGCCGCCCCTTCCGCCGCCTGGGCTCCAAGCGAGGAGTTCAGCAGGCCGCGCTTGTTGGCGTACTGCTGGCCGGATGTGCGGGCCTGCTGCAGATAGGGGCTGTCGGTCCGCAACAGCCCGCCCAACTGGCCGGCGACGGTCTGCTTGTCCTGGTCGATCGTATATCCTGGCGTGGCCATGGGCGCGTCCTCTGTGCTGTAGCAGATATTCTACCAGTTATTTCCGATAGCGGCCGTACATGGCGACCATTCGATCATTTTCGAGTGAATCAGTAATGTAAATTTTAGTTCTGTCAGTATCACCAAAGCTGAGGTCAAAATGACTACCACTAGAAGTAAGTCGAGCGCTCGCCGGGGATGCTGAATCGTAAGGAAAAATCAAATCGGTGAAAAATGTGTCATGAATATGCTGTTGGGTGTCACCGGTGACACCGGCGATCGAGGAATGAACTACAATAATCTGCTCAAAATTGTCCCATGCCTCGCTGATGGTGTTCGTACCGTTGCCCCAGCTACTGGTTTTCAGCGCCACCAGTGTTCTATCAACACCAGCCAATTCCTGCTGCACAAACGCCGTATTGGCAATGCGCGTGGAATCGTTGCCAGCCGCCTGTGTCGGCGCTGTGGGATCACCGGTAAGTGCCGGCGAGGCCAGTGGCGCCTTCAGGTCGATACTTGACTGCAGGCCCGTCTCGCGGGTGCGCACAAATGCGGTGGTGGCAATCGCAGTGCTGTTGTTGCCGCTGGATGGCGTCGGCGCCGTAGGGCTGCCGGTGAGCGCCGGCGAGGCTTTGGGCGCCTTCTCGCTGTCCAATTCCTCAAGCGCATCCTGCACGTTGGTGCTGCTGATCGAACCGGATGCCGTCGAGGTGACGTAACCGGCCTTGTTCTTGTTTAGTGCCATGGTCGTTGCTCCTTATGCCGGCCATCCGGTGTCAATATCGGCATTGCTGGGATCTTCCATCAACATCAGTTCGGCCTCTCGGTCAAAGCAGGCTTGAACGTGCGCTCTCACCGCCGTCGCCACGCCAATGATCTCCTGCGCGGTCAATGTGACAGGCTGCCCACTGACCTTCCACCGTACCGTATAAGTGTCGTCGATTACCGCCTGCAATGCGGCGCCCGCCAGCCGCCCTTGGGTAATCTCATCGGTATAGATCGGCAGGTTATTGACGGTAATGCCGGCGTAGATCGCCAGGTCCCGCCTGGCGGGGATCAGCGCCCGCTTATCATCCAGGGTGAAAGCCTCGGCCAGGAACGTCGGGTAATACTGGCCGTCGACCTTTTCCGCCACGCTCAGGCGCGTCACCTTGTCGCCGGCAGGCGGATCACGATGAACAAGCGGCGCGTGATTGAACTTCGCCAGATGCGCCGCCGTGGGGGTGCGCGGGATGTTGGCCGTGGTCGTTTTGCGCAACTGCGCCAGGGTGGTGATGGCCAGGGTTTCAATGTTGACGATCTGCATGCTCAGGTCCTCAAGTGCTCACGCCACCTCTTTAATTCGAGGTTTCGATTGTTTTACAGATAGCGGACGTGCAGCCGATTATCACGCCGGCCAAGAATAATACAGGCATCTGCACACCAGTGAGGGCGAACGATGCCGAAGTCATCAGCAGGGCCGCAGAAACACAACTCGTGATTTTAGACATTTTCACTATCAAGTCCTCAGATGTTCGCGGTACTGGGCCCACTCTGTGATCAGCGTGGTCAATCCGATGCGGCTCATGGCCTGCTTGTAGTTCTCGCCGAAGCGATCGGCGCAGGCATCCAGGAACTGGTACAGATGACCGACCTCCGGAAGCTTATGATTCTCGGTGGCCAGCTTGTTCAGGTCCAGCAGGTAATCCGAAATACACACTTGGGCGGTAAAGGGGTGGATGCCGAACTGCTCCAGGTACTCCTGCGCGCTGCGGCTCAGGCTGCCGCGCTCCATCATGTCGCGGTACGCCAGTTGGAACGCCGCTAGAACATGTTCACGCAGTTCCCCGTTATTAAAATCAGCCTCGTCCCAGTTTTCGGGGATACCGTGGTTGTCGCGGATCTGGGTGTATGCTTCCTGCAGCCCCGCGATGTCCTTTAGTGCGCCCTCCGCGTGTCTCTGCGTCTCTATGATCTGGTGGCGCAGTTCGTCGAGTTCGATTTCCAGAAGGTCGCGCTCAAGTGATTCGGGCATATCGGACAGGTTCTTTTCTTTCCAGTGTATTTCGGCCTTTTTCTTTCGTGACGTAAACGCTGAGTCATGTAGCGCTGCGCTGCGTTTATCTATCTCTGCCACGCACTGGCGCAACCTGCGATACGGGCCTGCGCTAGTCATCGTCAACGACATTAATTTAATTGTAACTTGGCTATTAGTACGCCCGAATGATTTTATCGCACGTCCTTGCTCGACCATACCCTGATCTATTCGCTTCAGATCAATGTCGCTAAATGATTTAAAATAATTTAATTCAGTCATGTTTTTTATGCTAGGTAGTTGCATACTAACCCCCTGATGCTGCTCCAAGCGAACGCTTGGGCTGCGTTAGATCGCCGAAATCCGTGGCATTTCCCGGTGTCGATATTTCAAAATAATCAATGGTGTTGACGTTAACAGTGGTAAACCCTCCACCGAATACTGCGCGGCTTCCGTCCGAAGTCGCGGCTATTCCCCGGCGTACTACCGTTAGATCGCCGAAATCCGTGGCATTTCCCGGTGTCGATATTTCAAAATAATCAATGGTGTTGACGTTAACAGTGGTAAACCCTCCACCGAATACTGCGCGGCTTCCGTCCGAAGTCGCGGCTAGTGCCCAGCGTGCTGCCGTTAGATCGCCGAAATCCGTGGCATTTCCCGGTGTCGATATTTCAAAATAATCAATGGTGTTGACGCTAACAGTGGTAAGCCCTCCACCGAATACTGCGCGGCTTCCGTCCGAAGTCGCGGCTAGTGCCAGGCGTTCTACCGTTAGATCGCCGAAATCCGTGGCATTTCCCGGTGTCGATATTTCAAAATAATCAATGGTGTTGACGTTAACAGTGGTAAACCCTCCACCGAATACTGCGCGGCTTCCGTCCGAAGTCGCGGCTAGTCCCCAGCGTGCTACCGTTAGATCGCCGAAATCCGTGGCATTTCCCGGTGTCGATATTTCAAAATACTCAATGGTGTTGACTTTAACAGTGGTAAACCCTCCACCGAATACTGCGCGGCTTCCGTCCGAAGTCGCGGCTAGTTCCCGGCGTGCTACCGTTAGATCGCCGAAATCCGTGGCATTTCCCGGTGTCGATATTTCAAAATAATCAATGGTGTTGACGTTAACATTGGTGAATCCCCCGCCGAATACTGCGCGGCTTCCCCCGCCCCCCCCCGCCTCACCACCCAAACACTTGCGCGCCAGTATCATGCCGTCACACTCCGATGCTCGGCGTAGACAGTGGTATCGCCCTCGTACTTGCTAAAGATAATGCGATCCACGGCGCCGAGAGTCGGGGCTGATTCGCCCACCCAGGCGAAGTTACTCGCCGGCCAGGTCACAACATGACTGCCGCCACTGGTCAGAAATAGTTCGCGCTTGGTGGAATCAGTGGTGGGTACGTTAGAGAAGGCGAAGGTGACATCGTCCCCCAGGGTACGGGTGAACACCATGAACGTCGCCCAGTTAAGCGTAGCGCCGGTTTCGTCGTCATCCTCGGTTTCCTCTGATACCGTGACTACGGTGTCGCCGGTCTTGTCGAGCTTTCCAGACTCGGCAGTATCGAGCCGGCCTTCCACTTCATCGATCGCCGCCTGGGCATCGGTGGCTGTCAGACCCGAGGTGGCATTGTCGTAGGTGACATCGGACGCAGCTGTGACGCCGGCCTCGATATCGTCGATCGCCTGGTCCAGTTCGTCGATAGCGTCCTGAACGTTGACAGCCGTAAGGCCCGAGGTCGCATTGCTGTAACTGATGGCATCAGCCGATTCTGAAAAACCGAACGAAGCGGCCTCATTGGTATAGACATCAACGATATCGCCGGATTCCAGCGGCACGGTAAAGGTAATGGTGTCGCTGTCTGTCTCGGTGTAGTTGTATACCTGTAGCTGGTGCAGGCCGTTGAGAAACACCCGTACAGAGAACGTATCCAGGGTGTAGGTGTTGTTGAGGTTGAACACCGTCTGCGAGGCGCTGGCCACGATACGCTGATGCGTCACCACCGCGGAGTTGGCACTGATCCATTCGCTGCCGTTCCAGACGTAGACCACCCCAGTCGTCGAGTCGATGTACCAGGCGCCCGCATCACCTGCGTCCAGCGGGTTACCTTCGCTGTCGGTGGTCGGTGCAGTAGCTTGTGAGCCGAGATAGATGTTATTGATCTCGGTCTGCGTCGCGGCGGCCGCCGCTGCAGCAGCTTCTGCGTCCGCGAGTACTCCGTTTATTGCATCGATGACCCTGAACTGCCCGGCGCTCTCGTCGAATACCATGTCATAAACGCCGCCCACCTGCAGATCCCCCGCCTGCAGGGCGTCGCCATCATTGCGCAGCAGCGTCTTGTAGGCCAGGCCGTCGACGCTCATGGTGCCGGCACCGGTGTTCTCGGTGGCGATCCGCACCGAAATGCGGTGGCCATCCTTGCCTGTGTAGGTAGTCCAGACGGTTCCCAGGGTAACGGTCAGCGCATTGTCGGTGCCGCCGGCGGTGACGAAGTTACCACTTGATCCCAACAGCGTGCCAAGCCCGGGCAGCTTGGCGAATCCCGCCTCGATCGCCGCCAGTTCCGCATCCACCTTGGCACTCTCTGCCAGGGTGCGCGGCTGAAAGTCGTACGTTGTTTCGTAATAATCATTGGCCATCACTTAGTCCTTTTTAGGCGCCGGGTGTGGTAGTGCAATTCGAGGCTCTGGACCACAAATGGCCGGATAATGGCGCTATTGCCGTAGAAAACAAACTGGATGTTCTTGCCGGTGCCGGCCAGGTCTATGCCGCGGGAGGCGTAGACTTCAGCGTCCCAGTACATCTCGTCCCAGTTGTCGATATCCCAGTAACCGCCGCCTGAGCCGGCAAAATCCATGCTCAGGCCATTGTTCGGGGTATTGGCGTCATCGCCGAACGACAGCGTGAATGTCGTAAGCATCGTGAACGGCCGGTCCGCCGTACAATCAACGAACAGCTTGCGGTAGCTCTTGAGCAGGTGCGGGGTCTTTAGGTTGAAATACGGCGTTCGATAGACCCACTCGATGGCCTTGCCGTCGAAGTCCCAGCCTTTTTCGGCCTGGTAGACGTAACCTTCGCTGTCGCCGAACAGAATCACCTCGTCGCCGCTCGAATCCTCGGTCGAAGATATGCAAGTGGGCGCATCGGGGTAGCGGATCTTGGTAAACGCCGGCAGGCTCTCGCCCAGATACTGATCGTCCCCCATGATCAGAGCGGTACCGTCATTGAAAAACAGCCGGTACTGATTGCGCTCCTTCAGCGTCACGGAGGCGACGACAACGTTTTTGAAGGTGTCGATGATCGGCTTTACCATGCGGGTGACGGTCGAGCTCTCGAAATCGCCGTAGGCCTGCACTCGCTCTAGCGGCGCGATGCCCTTGGCGTCCAGGGCGTAAACAGTCCCGATCGCCTGCACAGTGCGGTCCTTGGCGCCGAAGTTCTCGCTGATCACCTGCAGGGTCCAGTCGGCCGCGCTGTATCCGTAGAGGCCGTAGGTGCGGCTCTTGGTGTAGACCGCCAGAACCTCACCCGAGCGGGGGGCCATGCCGGTGCATTCGTCGCCGAGGCCGAAATCTGCGGCACCGAGCAGGGCGCTGAACACCAGCGGCTCTCCGATACCGCTATGCGCCAGCTGCCCGCCAGGGAACGACAGGAACAGGTGGGTCCGGTGAGCACGGATATACTTCGGGGTGTTCCAGCTGGCATCCTTGTCCGGCGCCGGGAAATAGATCGGCACCACCAGGGTACCGTCGAACTGGAAGGCCGGGCTAACCCCGTCCGCCCCATACAGGTAGGTGGTGCCGCTGGATCCGTAGAAATTATGGACGATAAACTCGAACTGCCCTCCCACGGTAAAGCTGATCGCTTCGTCTACGCCATCAGCGACCGCCTTGGTTACGGCCGAGACCTCGATGTCTTCGTCATCCTGGAACGCACCCGAGGTGACATCAACAACCAGATAGCCGCTGGCGTCGGTCCCGTAGGAGCCGGCGTTCTTGACGATCGCCTTGACCGTGGCTGTCGCTGCTGATGTGGCACCGGTGATGGCAGTGCCGGCGACGATATCGCCCTCTGCCAAAACGCCGCCATCGAAGAACAGGCGGCGGTACAGCGCCACTTCGACCCAGCCAGACGCTGAGCTCTCGTACATCTTCGCGACAGACCCGCTTTGCCGCCAGGCGTACCACTTGCCGCCGTACTGAACCGCTCCCAGCACATCGCCCGTCCCCGATACCGGCTGGATCAGGTCGCGGTAATAATCCGCCGCCGCCAGCTGCCAGGTATCACTGATATCAGGGTCAACCTGACCGGTCTGATTCTCGGTGGCGGTGATGGTGGTGCCGTTGGCGGCCTCGCTCAGGGTGTAGTTGCCGCTCAGGTTCGTGACGCCCAGGGTGTTGGTATCGTCATCCTTTATCACCACCTTGGACGTCGCGCCGGAGGTGTCACCGGTCAGGGTATCGTCTACCTCGATGGCTGAGGAGTCGGCCACCACCACGGTGTAGTAAACCGCCGTTGACGGAGCCTTGCGCCCATCACCGCGCTCGTAGCCGTTGATCCTGCGGTAACCGCCCTCAAGCTCGGGCTCGAAGTTGTGCAGGTCCAAAGCAAAACTGGGATTGATCTTCAGCGTGGTCGAGGCCAGGTCAATACCGCCGCGGCACTGGATCAGTTCGACTTCGGTGCGTGGTACTCTCATGCCAATGGTCCGGCTTTGCGCATCTTCGGCAGTTGCGTCGCTTCGAGTTGCCTCATCAGCCGCCGGTAACGCTTCAAGCCGCGGCCGATTTCCTCCTCCGCCGCATCGAAAAATCCGTGGTCCTCCATCGCGCCGTAGACGATCAGCATATGGGCGTCGCTGGGCATTTCAGGGATATCGGCGTTGGCCGCCATGACCTGGGCGCTGCGGTGATACTCACCACTGATCACATAGGCGTCGTTGGGCGTCGGACCCAGCACGATATTATCGTCTGGATCCACGGTAATGAACGATGGTGCGCTCGCCGGCTGATTACCCAGCTGGTAGATGACTCTGAAATCCTCCCACCGCACAGGGGTGAGCCAGTATTCCGTACCCTTGCCGGATGACTGCAAATAGCAGCGTGGCGGATTGTACGGATCCAGCACCCAGGCCCGGTGGCGAGTGATATCACCATCCGCATCCTGGCACTGCGTCGGGGTATAGCTGGCCACGTCCGCTTGGGTGGTCAGGCTGAAATCCTTGCGCAGCCAGCGCCAGAAATGCCGGTTCTGCAGATCCGTATAGGCGTCCGCCACCCAGTCGACCGCCCGCCCGTGGTCGCCGGTCTGAGCCACGACGGTCGTGGGGCCGACATTGCTAAAATTTGTCTCTTGTCGCAGTCGTTGGACGAGTTGCAGGTAGTTCATGGGCGACCTTCACAGGTGGCGGTTATGTCGGCTCAGCCGGAGATTTTCGACTATTTGATCAGTGCCTTACGGCTGGCGCAGAACGCTCCTGAGCCAATCAGCGCCCATCCGGTTCTTGTCCTCGATAACGCTGAACGGATAGCGCAGGCCGGTTTTGCTCGGCCAAACGTATTCCTGCTCACCGGTATCTCGGTCCACCTTCAGCACATTGCGATAGCCGGTCTTTTTGGCGCGGGCCAAGCCTTCGACGAACTTGCGCTTGATGGCCTTGCGCTCGCCGCGAAAGAAGATCTCGCACTGGCCGTTGACGAAGATCGGGAAGCCGTGGTCAGCTTGTTCTTCGGATACCTCGCTAATTTCGACGGTCACCATTTCTTCCATGAACGCTTCCATTTGCAGCTTCTTCAGCATGTCAGGGTCGTCCAGGGTCTTACCTTCGACCCGCACCAAACTTGTATCGTCGAAATGGGCGGTGCCGTCCTGGCCAATCTGCTGCTCCATCGCCTCGAAGCGCTTCATCAGCTTGTTGATCATGGCGCCCTGCCCGGACAGCTGTTGCTTCAGCCCGGCGTTTTCCTCGGCCAGCTTATCGTTGGCCTGGGCAAATTCTTCGTTGGCCGACAGAAGATCATCAACCTTGGGTTCGTGTTCCACTTCGGGAGTCTCCTGTCCGGGAGTTCTTTTTCTGGGAGGCATGATTCATTCCCTCACTTGGCTTCCAAAAAGGCCCCGCCGAAACGAGGCAAGGAAGTGTTCAATACAAAAGGGGCCGAAGCCCCATATTAAGCGGTCTGAACCGTGGTAATCGCATCCTGAACATTGCACATGCCCGAGACATACCAGTTTGTTCCGTCGCTCTCCAGTTCTACGAAATCGCCAATGATCGCCAAGTTGGCAACAAAATTGATGATATCCGCCGCCGCTGCCGTCACCACAGACCCGGCCGCATCCTCAGCCGAACACACTTGGCCATGAATGATGTTGTCGTCGGAGTCGGTCTTGATGGTTTGATTGCCGGATGTCGGAGCGGTGGAAACCACGAACTTAAACCGCAACCCAGTCGCCGGAGCCGGCAGCGTGCAGGCGAAACCCGTGGCAGAATCCAGGTAGAAGGTCTTGCCGTTGTCGGTGGCCTCAACATCGGTGGCCGCATTGACCACGCTGGCGCGCGTCGAGATATCGGCCGCTTGGTTGAGTTCGACCGCCGTGGCCGTAACCCCGTCCAGAATATTCAGTTCTGCCGCCGTTGAGGTAACGCCATCCAGGATATTCAACTCGGCCGCCGTAGCTGTCACACCATCCAAGATATTGAGCTCAGCGGCTGTGGATGTTACGCCATCCAAGATATTCAACTCGGCAGTCGTGGCCGTCACGCCGTCCATAATATTGAGCTCAGCCGCCGTGGCGGTCAGACCATCCAGTACGCCAAGCTCCGTCAGATTGACGTTGCTTTCGGTGCCATCTGCATTGGTCACTCGCATGACACTGTTCTTGCCCATGCGCAGAAATTTTGTGACCTGCAGGTCACTGATCCGATCACGTATTCTCATGTCCTATTCCTCAGAGTGTTGTGCGGGGGCTTGAGCCCCCTTTATCAGGACGTCAGACCCTGCGGAGGCAGGGCAAAGAAATCATAAAAGGTGTCGGTAATACCGGATGCGGCCAGATCATCAGTGCCGCTGGTGAACGTTCCGCCATCCAGAACGATTTTGAAACCACCCAGGGGGCAGCGCGCAGCATCCGGCCGTGGCCACTCCAGGTTCACCTTGTCATCAGCCAGGTCTGATGTCAGTTCCTCGGTGCCCTTCTTGATCGACACCGCGCCATCGGCATCGATCTGCACCAGATACAGACAGGTGGTATCGTCCGCCTGCAGGGCCAGTGCGGTCATTGCGATATTGTCGGTATCCGCCTTGTGATACAGGATGCCGTCGATGCAGAAATCCACCCCGGCACCATTTGGGGCCGCGATTTCAATAGTATTGGCGTTAGTGCCTTCAACAAGGCCGGCCTTAGCCAGGCAGAATGAGCCACCGAAATAGCCGTTGGTCAGGTTGTTCATGGTCAAATCCTCAAATCTGAGGGCTGCACTGCAGCCCTATTCGTTACAGGTCAGTCGCGCCCGCTTCAATGACCGCCATCCAGCCATCGTTGGATACAAATGCCGCCGAGTAGAACTTGGCGCCGATGTAGCCACGCTGGCCCAATGGATCAGACTTGTCGCGCTGATTGACCGGGATGTGGATCGGATCGAACGAATCCATGCCCTTCAGAGCCACGTTACACCAAGCATCGGCCGCCACCACGATGAACGGGTAAACGTCGATGGTGGATGTCCCGGTCGACTTCAGACCGGTAGATCCCACCGAGGCTCCAGCGTCGATGATCGAGCTCAGTTCCGGGCTGACGATGAATCGGAAATTCTCGACCGAGCCGATTTCCATGTCGTGCATCGGCTTGCGGGAACCGTACTCGACCACCTTGGTGAAATCTGGCAGGTCACGCACGTCATGCTCGCCGTCGGTATGCACGAACACCAGGTAACCGGGTTCGACCGGAGCGGTATTGTAGTCCGGCGACGGGGACAGCACCTTGGTCACCATGCGGCCACGGTTGCCCTTGATGGAGCGGGTGACCTTGCGCAGCAGGTTGAGGCTGATCTTTTCGTCCACGGTCGAGCGGCTGGTGCCGCCGGCGTAGAACTTGTTGGTGCAGCCCTTGAGGGTGCCGTAGTCGATCATCTCCCGCACCAGGCCCATGCGCTCACCGGTCTGCATTTTCATCTCGTCGGGGATCTTGTCCTCGTAGAGATCGGCAGTCTTGTCGGAGTAGCTGTACAGGCATGCGTACTGCTGCAGCTGTACGGTGATGTCCTGCGGCGCCAGGGTGTCGGCAGTCGGGGTAACCCCTTCGCTGACGATATGGGCGTTGGCATCGACCGACCACTGGTTGATGGTGTCGGCGTTGGTGGTGGCACCACCCTTCGGCAGCCAGCGGCGATAGATCACGGTATCGCTGCCATTCTTCGGCATGCGTTTCTGGTCGCCGGAAATGCCCAGCGCCATGACAGGCTTTGAGTGCTTGAGAATGTCACCCTTCAGCTTGCCAATCCGCGGCGTTGCGGTGTTGTAGTTCTGCGTAGCCATGATGGCCTCCTGATCTGGTTGCCCTGTCAGCTGTTATAGGCTGACAAGAATTCTTCGTGCTCGGTTTTCGGTTGCCGTCTTGTGGCCTGCCCACCTGCAGTGGGGGTCACGGCGCTTTCCAGGCGATTTCTCTGGCGGCTTTGAGCGGTCAGATCAGGGGTCGAGGCCGAAGTGCTGTCCGCATAGGCGTTCAGAACTTTTATGGCGTCGGAGGCGTTCTCGCTGTTGACGAGAGCCTGGATGTCGTTCGGCTGATTGCTCAGCCAGTTTTGATACTGCTCGGATTGTATGGCCTGCTCCCAGTCGGGATGGGCCATATCCAGACGCGCCAGTTGGCGGGCCCGGGTTTCGGAGGATCGAATGCGCTCGTTGATAGCGTTCTCGTCCACCTGCGGAATACGGCTGGCGACGGCACTCATGGATTCCTCGATGGCTTCAGCCCACTCGGGGAAATCCTCTTTAAGTGCCGATAGCTTTACTCCGCTTTGCGTGGCTTCGCTGATCTGGGCCTTGGTGGGGGCGTCAGCACCCTGAGCCTCGGCGGCCGCTTTGGCGGTCGAGAGCTGATTCAGGTTGTGCTTGAGGCCGCCAATATGGCCTTCGATGTTGCGCAGCCGACCAGATAGGCGCTGTTCCATCTGGGGTGCAATTTTCTCCAGCAGCTGCGCTTCGAGCTTTTCGATCGCGCTCGCGGGCAGGCTGGATAGATCAAAGTCGTCATCCTGCGCAGGTTCTCCGCCCTCTTGGGCTGACAGGTCTGCATCGGATGACGGTTCGGGATGGGGCTCGGGTTCGCTATTGGCCGCCGCGAGGAAATCACGTTCCTCCTGCTCGGCCAGCTGCTCCGGGGTAATGTCCTGTTTCACTTCCATTCGCGTGTCCTCTCGACAGGCTTGCGTCCCTTAGTAGGGCTGCCGTCTCTGCGGCTTGATAATGGTCGGAGTATCGTTCATGGCCGCCAGCATGTGTTTCAGTTCGTGGATCTGGCCCCGTAGTTGGGCCGTATCCTCCAGGTCCATGCGACGGTCATTCTGCTCGCGCAGCTTCTGCAGGCGTTCCTCTAGGGAGTCCTGCAGGCGCTTGAACCATATCTGGCTGCGGTCCACATCGTTAAACTGCATCGGGCACCACCTGGGCCTTGTACAGCTTCTGTCCATCAATGTCCTCAAGTACCTCACCGGCCATCATCAGTCCCATAGTATAGGGCTCCTGTAACCATTCTGGTACAGTTTCCGGCGATATGGGGGTCCAATTTTCGCCATTTTCAGACACAAAGATGACAGCCCGTGCTTTTTTCTGTACTGGCTGGCGGATTTTACGGCCATTCGGTCCAAGTATCATGTATCACCTCTGGTACGATTGCCCCGCCGGCGCCCGGCCGGCAGGCTCGGTTGGCGGCGCCGGCATATGCCGCGCCGGAGCGCTTAGCGCAGACAGTTCTTTCTGTGTCGTCAGGCGCATCACAGTTTCATTCAGGCTGGTTTTCAGCTTGTCGAACTGGATATCCTTGTCACCCTGGTACTTCATTTCCGCCAGCTGCTTCTTCAGGTCGCCTTCGAATACCGCGACCGCCTGTTCAATCTCGACCCGCATCTGCGCCACCTGCTGATCGGACTGGATATCGGCTGACTTCATGCGTTCCCTGTGCTGCAGGTCCTTGTCCTGCTTGGCCATGCCTGCCTCAAGCTTCATCTGCTCGGCCTGCAGTCGCAGCTGGGCGTTCATCTCGGCGATCGCCAGGCGCGGATCCTGCTGCTGCGGCTGCGACAGATTGGCCACGATCTCCTTCCATTCCTCGTCGTCGTACTCGAAATTTTTGGGGTCGAATTTCTCGGACCGGAGATATTCCCGCGCCACCTTCTTCGGATCGAGGCCAAACACCGGATTCTGCGCCATGTTCATCAGTTCGAGCGTCTTCTCCTTCTGGATCGTGCGCTCCACCAGGTTGCTTGAGCCGCGGGCATCGATGACAAACTCGCCCTTCTCGTTGTCTTCGCCGTACTGCAGCAGATAGGCGTAGTAGCGCCGGACATGCGGCTCGGTCACCAGGTCGTCGAACAGCCGCGCGATCCTGCGCCGAACGATGTTGGCGTTGTTGTTGAGGATCTGCGTCTGGCCCAGGGTGTCGATACTCTGCTGCCCCATCTGGCCCTGCATGATCATCGGCAGGCCGGTCACGTCCTCGGCCATCTTCAGCCCGAGCTGTATGATTGACTGCAGTTCGTTGACCATCATGTCCAGCTTGAAATAGCCGAACGCATTTTGCAGATGGTCGAGCTCGGCATCTTCGCTGGCGATCCAGCCTTTTCGCGGTGCCAGTTCGGCCACGCCATCAATCGGCGTCAGAACGCCCTGCTTGAAATACCACATCGGACCACCGGCCAGACCGGCATTGTCCATCAGGTTGCGTCCGGCACCGTTGATCATCCGCTGCGGGGTGCGAATAGCCCGGGCGACACCGGTCCCCCAGGGGACGCCTTTGCGCTTCTTCCAAACCATAATGTCGTAAGGGAAGTCGCCGGTATCCAGCGGGTTCAGCGTCGCCTTGATCACCCGATTGTTGACCATGGTGATCTGTGCCGGCATCGCATCGTGCTCACACTCGCAGCCAGCCGCCTCCATGTCCTCTTTCGGGATCTCGCCGTGAAAATACCAGATCTCGTACAGGTTCGCGGTGTCGCGACGCTTCATGTCGTCGATGTCGCGGAATTCCTTTTCCGCCTGTGTAGGCCCCTCGTCCAGCGCCGCGCGGATCTGTTCTTCGAGGTAGCCAGGCACGCCGATCAGGTCGCGCAACTGCTTCGATGTGATGTCGTCACGCTCGAATATGTAGGAGCCGTTATGCAGGTTATCGCCGCAACCGCCGTCAGGGAACAGGTTCCAGTAGTCGATTCGTTTGGATGCTGGCTTAATTTCCTCCTGTATCACCAGTGCGCCGTCCTGATACGCAACTTGCTTACGCCTCACCGGTACCGGCCCCTTGAGCACCCCGGAGCCGATCTTCGCGCAATCCTCGACGACCCTTCTGACCTCGGCGTGGTACTGACTCTCGACATGCCAGTCCTCAATGCGCTTCTGCGCCACCTCGGCCTTGTCCTTGGCTTTGGTGAGGATCGCCTGCGCCTCGGTAGCGATCTGCTGCGCCATCTGCTGAGCGTATGCCTCGGGATCCGGCTGGCCCTGCGCCTCGGATTCAATGCCCTGTCGCACCTGCTCCGGCAGGTCACCTTTGACGAACGGCAGCAGCTCCGGCACCGGCGTGTTGGTGATATGCCATGCACTGTCATCAGTGGGCAGCAGCATGTCTGCCAGGCTGGCCCCGGCTGCGTCGCAGTAGGGCGCAGTGATGTTCAGGAATATAGTCGACGAGGTGTCGTCGGTGTCGATCGCCTCGCGCCCCGGGGGCTTGCTCGACCAGGCAGACATCTCGCCGCGGTTGGCGTCGTCGATACCCTCGTAGAATTCTTCATCCTCTAGCCATTCGTCCTCGATGCCACTGTTGGCACGCGCAGAAATGGCCTCGGCACGGCGCTGCGCCAAGGTACTCCCCAGTGCCTCGACGCGCATCTGGCGCTCAGCCTTGGCCGACATTAGCGCAGCCTTGAATTCCTCAAGCGCATCGTCGTCAAGTGACTCCATGATCTCTATGAGGTCATCTTCCCCCAGGTTCAGCAGGTCGCTGATCTGCATCGGTTATTGCCTCATATTGTTGGGGCGGCGGCACACCACATGGACATCAAGATCTGTCGCTCCGTCGCCGGCGGTGACATGCGGGCGTACAAGCCGCGCCGGTACCTGGCAGTGGTCAATAGCCGCTGCCTGGATGCTCAGAGCGCTGCCGTTAACGTCGTTCAGGGTCGCCCAGGTAGTGCCGCCGTCGTTGCTACCCTCCCACGCAACCGTTCCGCCAGACCCAAACGTCCCAATCACCTGAACGGAGCAGTCGACGTACTGATCAAGCGGGATTGCCGCACCGACATCATTTGTAGTCGTCAGCGCCTCGTAATCAAATTTTCTGATGCTTCCGTCGCCATCATTCGTGACTGTCGGATCTATCGTGGCCATCTCAGTATCCTATTGTTCTGTCCCGGGGGCGGCGCACCCGGAAGG
>Ga0326597_10000749_pt1 | contig 55612 bp, 47 predicted proteins | sample RVTome_12_FD_203789 | JGI IMG/M metagenome (GOLD analysis project Ga0326597, IMG submission 203789) | Soil microbial communities from uranium-contaminated site in the Upper Colorado River Basin, Wyoming, United States - RVT100D185 | ecosystem: Environmental > Terrestrial > Soil > Contaminated >...
AAGTCCAGCCGATCCCCGCTCATCCCAACCCCCAACTCTCACCCACCAGGTGAAACCCTTAGAATCCAAACCCACAGACAGGAAAAGAAAATTCTCACTATCCGATCAATTAAGCCGGGGAATGAGGTCTCGACCTCAAGAAACTGCGCGCTTTTTACCTGGTCGCCAAACATGGCACACTCGGTCGGGCGGCCTCGCGATTGCTCCTCACCGTTCCAGCCGTTTCGATGCAGATCCGCAGTCTGGAGACGGAACTCGGGGTGACGCTATTTCATCGTGTCGGCAAACGACTCGTCCTCGCGCCGCAAGGTGAAGTCTTCCTGGCCGGGATAGAGGCAGTTTTTAATTCCCTTGATGAAGCCGTCCAGTCGGTTTCGACGACCCGGACGGATCTGGTCCGCGTGTCGATCGCGATCGGAAGCGACCTGGCGAGGTATTTTTCGGGTGCTATCGCGGAATTCGTCCGAGCGAATCCCGGGGCAGACCTGTCCATGTGCGTCAGGAATTCGCCGGAGGTCATGGCGCTGGTGGCGAATGGAACGGTCGATATTGGGGTGGGATATTTTTCCACCGTGTCGGGGGAGTTCGATAAGCACGTCCTGACGAAGAGTGGCTTGTCGCTAGTTTGCTCCCCCGACCACCCGCTTGCGGGTCGACGAAATCCCGCTCTCGATGACATTGCGAAATACCGCCTGATCACACTGCCGCCCTACACGTCCCTTGGGGGGCGGGTGGCGCGTGCCTTTTCCCGCGCCGGGGTCGAGGTGTCCGGTACCATCGAGGGTGGAAGTTGCCAGACCTCACAGGAGCTCGCCGAGAAAGGCCTGGGAGTGGCAATAATCCACACGGTGTGCGTTGATGACAGGTGGCCGCGCTCGATGCGATCCCTCGACCTAAGTCACCATTTTGGATCGATCGACGTCGCCATCATCCATCGCAAATCGCACAGGCTGGCCCCAGCGCATAGTGACTTCATCCGTACCATGTTGCGTTGGTCGAAGTAGGTTCTCGGCACCCCTGACCTTGCTCCATTGGAACCTCGGCCCCGGTCAGGGAATGGGTCGTCCTTTTCAGGATGAAATCGGTACCAGCCTCCGCCCCTGGAGGGGCATCCGCTCGGACCTTGTGGGGTCCGTATGCCGTAAGTGGTATCCTTTCAGAAAAAAGCCCTTTAGATTCCCTGGAGCAAATGCCCGCGAGAGAACGGGTTCGACAAGATACCAATTCGGGCAGTCCCGCGAAACGGGGAGGACGCGGGCGTGGATATCGATCAAATCATCGAGTTTGCGCGGCGGCAGGCTGCCGCGTGTCTATCGGCCGCCCGATGAACGCGGCGTCAGGCAATAGCCGGTCAATGTCCGCCAGCTAGAATGCGGAATGTGCCCGCCATTCGCGAACAACTTACCGGCCCGTGACAGCTGCCGGTTGGACAGCGCACAGGGCGAAAACCAAAGGGAGGAAGAATGATGATGACCCGTAAATTGGTCAGTTCCGGTCTTGCAGTACTTACAATTGGCGGTGTCGCCTTGGGAATGATGGGTAAGCCGGCCACGGGCGCGGATATCCCCAAATCGACCCAGCAGATGCTCAAGGACCTCAAGCTCGACGCCGGCATGCTGAAGGGCCTGGATGAAGCTCTGGCGGTGCCGAAGCCGTTGTTGGACGCCGCCAGGAAGGAAGGTACGGTCCATGTCGCCGGGACCTACGAGCCGAGGCATTTTCGCGTCCTGGTGCGCCCGTTCCAGGAACGCTACCCCGGAATCGAGGTCAATTATGTCCGTGCCACCAGGTACGACAGGGTGATCAAGGCGATCATCGCGTTGAAGTCGGGAAAGATCCTCTTCGACGTCATCATGGGATTCGGGGGCCAGGCGTTTCAGTTCGAAAAACTCAATGCCCTGGCGAACATCGGCGACATGCCGGTCTACAGCCAGATTCCGCAGTACATGAAAAGTCCCGGCGATCTGTATGTGGGAATGCGGATATTGACCCGGTGCTTTGCCTACAACACCCAAAAGGTCAAGCCCGAGGATCTCCCGAAGACCTGGGATGACATCGTCACCTCCAAGCGCTGGGCCGGCAAGAACCTCGCCCTGATCAACCGCCCCAATTACTGGGCGTTGCACCTCTGGGTGACCAAGGGAGAAGACTGGACCAAGAATTACCTGAACAAGCTGTTCCACGAAATGAAACCACAGCTGCGCAAGGAATCCGTGAATGCGGCCCAGCAGTTGATGGGCGCCGGTGAGTTCGACGGTCTTATCACGGGCACGGCCCATCAGACCGCGGTGTTGAGGAAAAAAGGTTCGCCGGTCGGCCTTCATTGCCCGGAGCCCGTCATACCGTCGCTGGCCACCGCGATGGGCATCTTGAAGGGCGGCAAGGTCAACGCAGGGAAGGTATTTGCCAACTGGTTCCTCTCCCGCGAAGGGCAAATGGCGCAATACCACGCCGCACGGTACACGCCGTTCTATCCGGATCTGCGCAAGGCGGGGCTTGACTCGCTCCCGGACCTCAAGCTCGACGACAGCAAGAGGCTCTACCACCGGGAGGAACTGTGGCGTTCCGAATATTCTGTGTTGCTCAAGCACTGGAAGAATCTGTGGCTGCAGGGACAAGGGCTCAAGATGCGGACGGTCAATGTCAAGATCGATGCCACCAAACGAAGTGGCCGGCGTTATCATTTCATGGTGGACGGCAAGGATCAGAAGGTCCGGATCTCGAGCTCCGACACGGCCATCACGATCGATGGCAAGAGTGCGGCGCGAAAAGCGGTGAAGAAGGGCATGACCTGCAGCATCACGTATCCGGGCAACGACGAGACCGCCAAGCAGGTGTCCTGCTCCAAGTAGCCGTGGCGCATTGCGCCACAAGCCGCTGCCAGGTCCCAATTGCCGGATCGTGCGGCCGATCGCTTCCTCCTTGCCCGTTACGGTCGTGGCGGGCGGGCAGGGTGCAGGAAGCTCCGGCCCGCGGGTTGGGGGCGGGAGCCGGGACCCAATCCCGGCGGCCCCGCGTGTCCCGGCTGACATTCACGCCGTGATCTCGGCAGCGCCACTCGCCCCCTTCGCGGGGGCTTTTTCTTGGCAACGCATGGCGCCCGGGTTCTTTTTCTCCGCCGTGGTCGTCTCTTCGCCGCAAGGCGACCTTCAATGCTGGTCCCCTAGCTCCAGCGACGCGGAAGGGTGGGCTCGGATCGGGTCAGCCCGGCGATCCGTTCGCTCGAGGTTCGCCCCTGGCGCGTATCAGCATTGTTGATGGAGCCCATATGAATTATCGATTGGGAAATTGACCCCTTGCTGTTTCAAACTGCGGTTTCCGAGGGATTTCGGTTCCCAAAAATTCCTAGACACTGGAGCGAAGCATGGATCGTGCGGATCTCAAGACGATTAAGCTGGAGGTGGAAGACGGAATCGCGTGGGTCTATTTCAATCGACCCGAAAAAAAGAACGCCATGTCCCCGGAGCTGCACGAGGAAATGGACGAACTGCTCGCCGATCTCGAGACCGACGAGGATGTCCGCGTGCTGGTTTTGACCGGAGTGGGCAACAGCTGGTGCGCGGGCCAGGATATCCAGAGGTTCTTTCGTGAGGGAGTCGACGATCCCAGGCGCGCCAAGCGGCTCCGCGAGGTATCCGAGCGGTGGCGCAGCCTGAGGCTGGCGAACTACGACAAGCCGACGATCGCCATGGTCAACGGCTATTGCTTCGGCGGCGCCTTCACGCAATTGACCTCCTGCGATTTCGCGATCGCCGCCGAAGATGCCGTGTTCGGGTTGTCCGAGGTGAACTGGGGCATGATCCCGGGCGGAAGCGTCGCCAAGGTGCTGGTGGACGCGCTCAGTTTCCGCGATGCGCTCTATTACGCCGCGACGGGGGAGACGTTCGACGGACGAAAGGCCGAGCAGATCCGCCTCGTCAACAAGGCGGTGCCCGCCGACCGGCTCCGCGAGGAGACGGTGGCCCTCGCCAAGGTGCTCATGGAGAAGAATCCGGCGACCTTGACTGCGATCAAGCACTGCATGCGCCGGGTCAGGCACATGGACTATTTCGAGTCCTTCGATTACCTCGCCGCCAAGCTTGCCGAAATGAAGCAGGCCGATGGCGGCCAGGGTCGCGATCAGGCCATGAAGCAGTTCCTCGACGACAAGACGTATAAACCCGGCCTTGCCGCCTATCGCCCGGAGGAGAAAAAGTGAGGGGCGGGAGGCCGGAATTCCGGAGGAGCAGGTTGGTTCGTCATCAGTGGAGAGGTTTGAAGGTGCGGAAGGATCGGCCATGACATCGCCCAAGGCATCACTGGAGGAATCGCGGGAACGGGTTGCCGCGCTGGTCGCGCCGAGGAACGTCGTGATCGTCGGGGCGAGCGACCGGCCGGGGAGCTGGGCGACGCGGCTGTGGCACAACTTGAAGCGCTACGGCTATCGCGGAGCCGTTTATCCGATCAATCCGAAGCGCACCGAGATCTGGGACCAGCCGTGCTACCCCGATTTCGCGTCCCTGCCGGAGAAGCCCGACCATCTGGCGGTCCTTGTGCCCGCGCCTCTGGTCCCCGGTAGCCTGCGCGAGGCCGCCTCCGCGGGCGCCCGCAGTGCGACGATCTATACGGCGGGGTTCGATGAAGGCCACGATGCCGGTTCGGCGAAGCTCGGTGAGGAGCTCGCATGCGCCGTGCGTGAGACGGGGCTCGGCGTTTCCGGTCCCAATTGCTTCGGCAACATCGTCAGCGCAAGCCGGCTCGTGACCTTCATGGAGGATCGCGAGCTTCCTCTCGAGCCGGGGCCCGCGGCCCTCGTCGGGCAAAGCGGCGGCGTGATGATGTTCACCAACCGGGTGCTGGAGGAGCGGGGGATCTATTCCAGCTACGTGATCAGCAGCGGGAACGAGACGGGTCTCACCCTCTCCGACTACATCGCGTATTTCGCCACCGACCCCGCGATCAAGGTGATCCTCTGCTATACCGAGGCCGTTCGGGACCTCGACAAATTCGCCGCGGCCTGCCGGATGGCGCAGGAGGCGGACAAGCCGATCGTCATGACCAAGCTCGGTCAGTCGGAGGAGGGGAAGGCCGCGGCGCTGGCCCACACCGGGGCGCTTGCGGGCTCCGTCGAGGCATTCGACGCGGTCGCCGGCGAGCTCGGGGTGATCCGGACCGATACGCTCGATCAGGCCGTGGAGGCCGTGGAGTTCCTGGTTCACAGCCGGATTCCCGCGGGCGGCCGCCTCGCCGCCATCACCCTGTCGGGCGCGTATCGCGGGATGCTGCTCGACGCCGCGTCGCGCAATGGCCTCTCGTTCGCGAAGCTCGCGCCCGAAACCCTCGAGCGGCTGGAGTCCCTGGTGTCCGTGGGCGCCAACGCCGGCAACCCGCTGGACGGCGGCTTCGCCGTCGTATCCAGCGCCGAAACCTATCTCGCCTGTATCGAGGCGATGGATGCCGATCCCAATACCGACATGCTGTTGCTGCAGGAAGAACTCCCGCGTGAGCCGGGCGTGCCGCGGACGGAGAAGTATATCGGTATCGTCGAGGCCTACGTGAAGACCCGCGCCAGGAAGCCGGTCGCCTTCGTCTCCATGCTGACCCACAGCCACTCCGATCATAGCCGCGCCCTGCGTGCGAAATGCCCGAGCGTCCCCTTCCTGCAGGAGGCCAACAAGGCGCTCTATGTCATCAAGAAGGCGGTGCGGTTGGGCGAGCTCGGGGATCTCGCAAAGGCGGCGCCGTTAGCGGTTGGTGCCGCTCGATGGGACGCCGCCGGGCTTCGCGCCATTGCCCGCACGTCCGGTTCGCCGACGCCTGTCAACGAGGTCGATTCGAAACGGGCCCTTGCCGAATACGGGTTCCGGACACCCGACGAACGTTTCGTGGAAACCGAGGAGGCGGCCGTCGCGGCGGCCGAGGCGATCGGCTATCCCGTCGTCCTCAAGGGGGTCGCGGCAAGCCTGACACACAAGTCCGACGCCGGGGCGGTCGTGCTGGGCCTCGAGGACGGGGACGCGGTGAAGACGGCGTTCTCGCGCATTGCCGACAATATCGAGAGCGCCAATGCGGGGCCGCTCGAAGGCATGCTCGTCTGCCAACAGGTCCGAGGCGGCGTCGAGCTTGTCCTCGGTTTGCATCGCGACCCGGAGATGGGGCTGGTGGCCATGGTCGGCGGCGGCGGCGTGTTGCTGGAACTCGCCAGGGATGTGGCTTTCGGCGCGCCGCCCATCACGCCGGCAAAGGCGAAGGATATGCTTGGCCAAACGCGGGTCTCGCGGATCATCGAGGGCTATCGAGGCGGCCGGCGCTTCGACTCCGCCGCCGTCGTGGATGCACTGGTCGGCCTTGGTCGCATTGCCGAGGATTTTGGCGATATTCTGGAATCCGTCGATATCAATCCGTTCCTGGTAATGGAGGAGGGCGCCGTCATGCTCGATGCTCTCGTGGTCCTCGGCGCGGCAGGGGGAGGCGAATAGGATGAAGGGGGAAAACCAGGTTCTGAGCCTGCCCGGCCAATTCGTGGGATCCAAGTCATGATTCGCGTCGCCTTCGTCATCGGCGACTATCCCGAAGACCAACTGCGCCTGCGCGAGGACGTCGCCAAGGGCTATTCCTCGGCGGAGGTTGAGGTCGGGATCATCCGGGTCGCCGCCCGTCCGTTTGACGGTCTGGGCCCGGGCGAGATCCAGGCCGCGGCCCCCATATTCCACGAGTCCTTTCGCGAGGCCGAGCGCCAGGGCTATGACGCCGTGGTGCCGCTCGGCATGCTCGATCTCGGCGTCGACGGCGGCCGCTCCATCGTCGATATCCCGGTGATCGCGCCGCTGCAGGCGGTCTACCACGTCGCCGCGGAGCTCGGTGATCAGTTCGGGGTCGTCTGCTATCACCCCTCCGCTATCGCGCGCCATCGCGCCCAGACGGTGGCCTACGGGTTCGAACCCTGGATCGCCGGGCGGCGCGCCAGCGGCTTCTATGTCCAGCACATCGCCCGGAACAAGGACCAGATGGTCGAATCCTTCCTCATGGCGGCGCGCGACCTGATCGAGAAGGACGGCGCCCAGGTCATCATCCCCCAGGGCATTACCCAGTGTCCGGTCCAGATGAAGCCGGACTGGCTCACGCGTGAGCTGGGCGTTCCCGTCGTGGAGGGCATCGGCGCGCCGATCCGCATGGCCGCGCTGCTCGTGTCCTTGGGCCTTCGCCACAGCCGCGTCCGTTGGCAAAAGGCCGGTTCCCAGCCGCGCTGAAACGCGGGCGGCGGTCGCCGCCGGGCCGTGACATCGACTGCAACCATGGAAAGGGAGGGATTTGAAGATGCGCCAGAAGTGGAGTTTGACGAGTGAGGACGTGAAGAAGATCGTCGCCGCGTGCAAGAAGGAGGCAGCGAAATACAACAATGAGCCGACGGTGGCCGTGGTCGACGAAGGAGGACACCTCCTTTATCTCGAGCGCCCCGATTCGCACCGGCCGAACGGGGTGGAGATGGCTCTGGGCAAGGCGCGGTGCGCGGCTTTCCGCGGACGGCCCAGTTCCGCATTGGAGGAACGGGGAAAGGATCGTCCCGGCTTCCTCTTCGTCCCGAACTGTCTCCCCATTCGGGGCGGGGCACCGATCAACTATCGGGGCGCCACCCTCGGAGGTGTGGGAATCTCCGGAATAGACGTCCATGACGAAGAGATCGCCCAGGTCGGTGTTGCGGCCGTGGTCAAGAAGCCGAGGGCGACGCGCAAGAAAAAGGCATAGAGGCGCCGGAGCGGGCGCGGAGGGATGGCGCGACGCCCGCTCCGCAATCCGCTCGCCGCGCCTGACGGATATCCGTGAAGGAGGATGACATGGCAGGGCAAACCAAGACCAAACGGCGGAGCCCCGAGGCTGCCGCGCGGGCCGGTGTCAGCGGTCACCGGATCGCCCGCGTCGATACGTTTTGTCTCCGACTTCCCTACAAAGGCGAGGTGGAGTTCGCGACGGTCAAGCAGTCGAGCGCGGAATACGTCATCCTGGTTCTCACGCTGGACAACGGCGTGGAGGGGATCGCCGAGGCGGTCTGCCGTCCCGAGTTTTCCGGCGAGGATGCCCGCGCCGTATCCTACGCGATCGAGACCTTCTTCAAGGCGGACCTGATCGACGCCGACCCGTTCGATCACCTGAGGATCCTCGCGAGGCTCAAGCGCTTCAAGGGGATCAACGCCGCGCGCAGCCTCGTCGACGTGGCGCTGTGGGACATTCGGGGCAAGCTCATGGACCAGCCGGTCTGGCGTCTTCTCGGCGGCGGTCCCCTCAGGCCCGTGCCGCTCACCTGGGTGGCCCATGGCAACGACCGCAAGGCGCAGGTCGAGCAGGCCTGCCGCATGGCGGAGGAGCGCGGCTATCGCGGCAGCAAGCTGAAGACCTGGAAAAGATCCAGGGAGGACGTCCTCCTCGTGCGCGACGTCCGCAAGCGCCTCGGGGACGGGGCAATCATCTATGTCGATTGCAACGGTCTCTATTCCGAGACCGAGGTCCGGTCCATCCTGACCGGTATCGCCGAATACGGCGTGTCGTTCATCGAGGACCCGTGCCGGGTGACCGAGCCGGGCCGCCTGGTCGAGCTCGCCCGCTTCCTGCCGGTCGCCGTTCTCGGAGATGACGTGTGCACGACGCTGGAGCAGGCCCAGACCATGATCCAGGCGCGCGCTGTGGGCGCGGTCAGCGTCAAGCTGCGGCGGACCGGTCTCACGGACTCCCTGAAGGTCGTCGCGATGTGCGAGGCGGCGGGAATCCCCGCGGTCATCGGCACGGATTCGGAATCGCGTCTCGGCGCCCAGGTGCGGGCCCACATGCGGATGTCGATCCCGAGCATGGAGCCCTGGCCGATGGAAACCCACTTCTTCGACAAGCTAGCGGCGGATGTATTTTCCGGTGAGTTCGGCTTTGCGGACGGCCAGCTGACTCCGAGCGATGCGCCTGGCTTCGGCGCCTCGATCGACCGCGCGGCGCTCGAGAAATACGCCTTCTGAGCGGATTGTCCGGGTCGCGTCCGGAGATCCGCGGCATGCGCAGACGTGGCCGGCGCCGCCGGCCACAACTTGGAATGATAATCGATATACAAACTATAAATTTTACAGATAACAGCACCTGTGGGAGTCTGGTCCAAGGGCTGGTCCTGCGTGGATCAGGCCGGCGACGAAGTTCGGGCCCGGCCTGAGGAGCGGTCGTCGAGGCCGATGCGAGGGCTGCAGGAGCGTCAGATCGGGAGGAAGCGATGGAAGGCATGTGTGTGCGCAACATTCTGGTCGCGTTGGTTCTGGCTCTCGCCGGGATCTTCGCTTCGCCCGCCGGTCCCGCCTTGGCGGATCCGGTGGCCGATTTTTACAAAGGCAAGAAGATCAGGATCATCATTCGGGCGGGACCGGGCGGGAATTTCGACCGTTATTCCCGCTTGCTGGGTCGGCATATCAGCAAGTACCTGCCCGGTAATCCCTCGGCCCTGCCGATCAATATGCCGGGCGGCAGCGGTCTCGTGGCGCTCAACCACGTGGAATTCGTGGCCCCCCACGACGGCACTGTCCTGACCATGATCACGCCGACATTCCCCATTCAGCAGGCGCTCCGCATCAACAAGAGGTTGAAGGTGGATATGCGTAAGCTGAACTGGATCGGCACCATGACCGATGCCAATACCTTCCTGCTGGTGACCGAATCTTCGCCCACCAAGTCGATCATGGACGCGAAGAAGCGCCAGACGGCGATCGGGGTGCCCAGCAAGTCGGACACCAGCGCATGGCTCGTCTACCTTCTCAACAGCACCATCAATACGAAGTTCAGGCTGGTCGCCGGATATTCGAGCGGCCCGGAAATGAACCTGGCGCTCGAACGCGGCGAGCTGGAGGGGCGCGGCACCAGCAATCCCCAGAGGATGCTGCGCCGGAAGGACATCCGCTACAATCTGATCCTTCAGGTCGGCCTGGAGAAGAACGCCGATTTCCCCAAGGTTCCGCTGCTGAACGACCTGGCAGGCAACGGCGACGAAAAGGCCGTGTTCGGGCTGTTCTCGAAGCTGTCGGCCCTCGCCCGGACCATGTGCACGAATTCCGGCGTGCCGGCGGAGCGGGTTACGGCGCTCAGGCGCGCGTTCGATGCGACCATGAAGGACCCCGAATTCCTGGCCGAGGCCAAGAAGCAGACTTTGATGATCCATTCGATGACGGGGGAAAAGTCCGAGGAGATCGTCGCCAGCATCGTGAACGCGCCCGCCGCCGTCATCAACAAGGTCCGCGATGCCGTCACGTCGGGGAGCGCCGCCGCCGAGCAGCGCAGGAAAAAGAAGAAGTAGGCGGGATCCCTGGGATCGGGCGGTGCCCGGGCCGGCGCTGGACTTCCTTGGTCGAGGCTCCGGGCGGCGCCCAAGAGAAGATTCGGAAATAGTGGGCGCCGGGAAAACGGGGTGATGTCACAGACTGCGGCAAGAGAAGGGGCGACGACGCGGCTCGTCGCATGGCTGAGGGACGTCTCCGTGAGTGAACTGTCTCAGGCGTCCGCCGAGCGCGCGCGTTCGGTCCTGCTCGACAGTATCGGCTGCGCGCTTGGCGCGCGCGGCGACCTAACCGTCGCTCGCGCTCTCGAGGTGTCTCGAGGCCTCGGCATGGGGGCCGGGGCCGGTGACTGCACGATCATCGGGCAGGGGCTGCGCGCGGGCCTTCCCGTGGCGTCTTTCGTCAACGGGGTCATGATCCGGGTGCTCGACCTCAACGACGTCTATGCCGGTCCCGGCCAGGTCGGCCATCCCAGCGACAATATTGCCGTCGCGATCGCCGCCACGGAAAAGGCCGGCCGGTCGGGGAAGGACCTGCTGCGCGCCATACGTCTCGGCTACGAGATCTACGGCCGGATCGAGGACAGCTTCGATTCCGCCAACACCCCGTGGGACCACGTATCGGCGTCCGGTCTTACTGCCGCCGGGATGACCGGCTGGCTCCTCGGCCTGCCCGACGGCGCGCTGGGCCATGCGCTCGCCCTGGCTGCGACGCACAGCGCGACATCGCGTGAGATCCGCGGCGGCCAGGTCTCGTCCGCCAAGTCGATCGCCAACGGCATCGTCGTTCAGACCGCGACGCTATTGACCCTTCTTGCGGCCAAGGGCATAACCGGGCCGTCGCATGCGCTCGATGGCCGCTACGGGTTCGGAAAGATCGTCCTGGACGGCGCGGACATCGATGCGGTGTTCGCACCCGGCAGCAGGCCGGACAGGGTCCTGTCCGCGGGTCTCAAGATGTATCCCTGCTTCGCCATGGCGCAGGGACCGATCCATGCCACCGCCGCGATCCGCAAGGCGCTGGGGGCTCCAGTGCCGGCGGTCGAAAGGATACGGGTGACCCTCGCCGATAGCGCGCCCGCGAGAACGCGCCTCGCGGACGGCGCCAGCGCAATGCCCACCTCCCACGAACAGGCCGACCACAGCATCCATTTCCTCGTGGCGACAGCCCTGGCGGACGGCTATGTGGGCCGCGGCCATTTCGAGAGCCGGCGTTGGCAGGACCCTGCGATCGTCGACTTCATGGCGCGGATCGAGGTGGAACTCGATACCGCCTTGAACGCCGAAACCGTTTCGGCTTTTCCCTGCCGTATAGCGGTGGATCTGGCGGACGGCAGGACATTGACGGAGGCGCGCCCCGTGGCGCCCGGTCATCCCGAAGACCCGTTGTCCTGGGACGACGTCAAGGAGAAGTTCGCCCGCAATGCGGAAGGCGTGATCTCCGATGAGGCGCGCGGGCAAGTCGTCCGCCTGGTGGAAGGAATTGAGGATTTGCCATCCATTGCTCCTCTCCTCGAGACTCTCGTGCCGTGAAAGGGCGTTGGATCCCTTCACATGCGGAACACCTTGGCGAGGCGCCGGCCTTTCCCGGGTCCGGGTGGTGAATCGGGTCTAGAGATGCACAACAAAATGGCAGGTACATCATGATCAGAGTGGCCTATTGCATAGGGGAATATCCGGAAGAGGAGTTCCGGCGCCGCGAGCAGGTGGCGCTGTCCTACGCCTCCGAAGAGGTTGAAATCGGCATCATCCGCATCGGCGCGAGCCCCTATCACGGGCTCGATCCCGCGTCGATCGAAGGGGTCGCGACGCTGTTCCATGACGCCTATCTGAAGGCCGAGCAGGAAGGCTACGATGCCGTCGTGCCGCTGGGGATGCTGGACCTCGGCGTCGACGGCGGACGGTCCGTGGTGGATATTCCGGTGGTCGGGCCCGCGCAGGCGGCGCTCCACGTCGCGTCCATGGTGGGCGAGCGTTTCGGTATCGTCTGTTACGAAGCGCACAACATTCCACGCCACCGCAGGCAGGTGCGGGGCTACGGTATGGAGCATTTCGTCGGTGGGTATCGAACGGTCGCGATGCCGATCAGGACCATGACCGAACACCATGACCAGCTGGTGGAGAGGTTCGTCGCGCAGTCCCGCTCCCTCGTCGAGGAAGACGGCTGCGACGTCATCATCCCCCATGGCATCAGCCAGTGTCCGACCCACATCAAACCGGACTGGCTGTCCAATGAGCTCGGCGTGCCCGTGGTGGAGGGGATAGGCGCCCCGCTGCGCATGGCGGCCATGCTGGTCAGCCTCGGCCTGACCCAGAGCAGGATTCGTTGGCCCAAGGCCGCACGGTAAGCGACCTCCAGGGGCCGTTGCGAACCCGGCGGGTGAAAGGATGCGGCGCGCCTATTTCCTCTGCCGCCGCCCACTTCCCCGCGAACGGGTCTTGCCGTCCAGGAACAGTGTTTCCATCGTTTCGCGAAGCCAGCTCACGCCCGGGTCCCGGTGGTTTCTCTGGTGCCAGTATTGCCGGATTTCGATACTCGGGCTAGGAAACGGCAGCGCGAGGGAACGATAGCCTCCGGTGCGTGCGTAATTGGCGGCCAGCTCGGAGGGCATGATGGCGATCATGTCGGTCTGAGACACGATCGCGGGGACGGCGCTGAAGTGCTCGACCTTGACTGCGGCATTGATCGCGATGCTCCGTTGCGAGAGGAGACGATCAAGGATGAGGGAGCCCTGCCGCGACACCACCGCATGCGGCGTGGAAACGAACTGCCGCATGGTAATCCGGTTCTTGATGACGGGATGGCCCTTGCGGACCAGGCAGGCGAATTTGGCTGTGAACAACGGCGCCTGCTGAAACGGCACCTTCAGGTGCGGCAGATATCCGGCAGCGAGGTCCACCGCGCCGGTGATGAGGGACTCGGCGTGTTCCTTGGTGGCGACCTGGGGAACGGATATCTTGATCCCCGGCGCGTGTTTCCCGGTATAGGCGAGCAGCGGCGGCAGGAAGACCAGCTCGCCGACATCCTGCATCAGGATGGAGAAGGTCCGCTGCGACGTGGCGGGATCGAAGGTGTCGGGCTGGAGCAGGCTCTCCCGGATCTCCTTCAGAGCCTTGATCACGGGTGTGCTCAGCGCCAATGCCCGCGGCGTCGGCTGCATGCCTCTGTTGGTCCGGATGAACAAAGGGTCGCCGACGATTGCGCGAAGCCGTGCCAGTGACGAGCTGACCGCCGGCTGGGTGAGCCCGATGGCATCCGCGGCGGCGGAGACGCTGCCTTCCTTGAGGACCGCTTCAAAAATGACCAAAAGGTTGTAGTCGAATTTTCGAGTATTCATGGCGTAGATATCTAGCATGCGGCATATAAAAAACTGAAATAAAGTTTCGTGCCGTCTAGGGACGGTGGCACATGTCCGGGAGCGGGGCGGTAAATTTCCGTCCCGAAGCTTCCGCAGGCGTATCCCGGTCGCTCCCCGCCTCGATATCGTGGAGACGATGGGGGGGCCGCCGGCCGGACGCCGGCGGCGCGCCGTGGCGAAGGCCGCGAGCATCCGGATCAGAGATAGGCCGACGGCCCGGGAGGTCCCGGGCCGTCGATGGGCGTTTCCCTTTGCCGGCGCGTATCGAGAGGCGAGCGGCGCCGAGCCGATTGGCTACTTTTTCTTGTACTTCTTCGTGATGACGGTCCGCATGTCCTTGACCTCGTCGTCTTTCAGCGCGACCAGCGATTCGACGAAGGACTTCAGCTCTGCCGAGCTGATGAACTGGCTTGAGGGATTGTACCTGATCTTCTTGATGGCCTTTTGGTACTCGGGGTCGGCCCACATTCTCTCAAGCGCCTTTTCCAGGAACCTGGCCCGGTCCGCCGGCACGCCCGGCGGTGCGACGGTCACGTACATGGCCTTGTTCCAGCCCTCGATATAATCGACCCATTTCTTCCGGCCGGGGGCCATGCCCTGTGCGACGCGGGGCACGTTCGGGAATCCCTTGCTGGGAAAAGAGCACACCAGGAGCCTGATCAGGTCCGGGCTTGCCACGGTCGCCTGCGCGCTGGCGGAGGCGGCCTGGAGCTCGCCCCGGGAGATCGCGACGGCCCGTCCGGTGGTGCTGCGATAGCCCGGTATGACCGTCATCTTGTCCCAGTTCAGCGCCTCCGCGAACAGCGGGCCGAAGAACGGGCTGCTTTCGCCGTAATTGAACTTCTTTCCTGCGAGGTCGGCAGGCCCTTTATACGCGGCGGTCTTGCCGACGATGACGCAGCTGTTGCTCTCGACGGTCTTGCCGATAAAGGTGAACTTGGACCACTGATAGCGCACGCCCTGCAGCTTGAACAGGCCGCTGGTCAGGATCTTGGGCCCGTGTGCGGTGAGGTTGAGGGTCAGGCCGTCGGCCTTCGCCTCATACAGGAAGTTGCGCGCGAGAGTCCCGCCACCGCCCGGCATCGGCTTGACGAGCACTTTTGTGCCGGTCTGTTTCGCGAAATGCGGTGCACTGACCCGCGAGAGGATCGTGATGGCGGCGTCCGCTCCGAACTCGGTAACGGCCGTGATCGTCTTGCCCTTGTAGAAGCTCTCCGCCGATTGTGCGCCGGCAATACTCGAGGCGCCAAAAACCGCCCAGACTACCGCGGCGCATAGGGCCGCGAGCCTTCCCTGTGTCTTCATGAGGTTATCCACCATTGTCGTCGTCATTTCCTGCCTATTGGGGAAGGAAAGCCGCAGCGGCCGGGCCAGTCGGATCGGCGCCCCGTCCCGGTGGTCGGCTTTCCTTTTTTGTCGTGGACAAACGTTCCTATAGGCGAGTGCATTTGTAAAATGAATATTCGTTATTCGTATTATAAGAATCGCTTATTTATGCGGATTCTCGGCGGGGGCTGTCGGCGCGGGCGTTCGGTGCCGGTGCAGGCGCCAGGAGTGCCCGCGATAGGCTGCGCGATGGCCGGCGCAGATCGGCGACCTTTCTCGGGATATAAATTCAGTGGATGTCATATATAGGTCAAATCGATTTGACTGAATTTGGGGGCTCCTTCAATGTGGAGCCCATCCAAGGCCGAACAAGGGACGGTAAACGTTTCGGGGCACATCCCTTCCGTGACTGTGCGTAAGAAGCCACCTGCATCTGTACCGCGCGATCAGTCACCCGGGACGGAATGTCTCGATCGAAGGGAAGAGCCGGCATTTCCCCGAAGGCGATCGCATCTGGAGGACGACTGACATGAGGCATTATCAAGGGCTCTTGGCCACCACGCTGGTATCCGGGTTGGCTCTGGCAGCCGGCAGCAAGCTGGCGATGGCGGAGACCGCCGCCGAGTTCTACAAGGGAAAGACGATAACCTCGATCTCCGGTTTCGGTGAGGATGCGGTGATCACCATATTTTCCCGCATTGCGGCTCCCTATATCTCGAAATTCACGGGCGCTCGCGTGATCGTCAAACCGATGTCGGGCGGGGGCGGCACCCTGGCGCGGAACCATATGTTCCAGGCGAAGCCCGACGGATTGACCATCTGCCTGACCGGGCATGGGCCCAAGATCCTGACCAGCGGTCTGTTCGAGCTGCAGGGTGTTAGGTACGACTGGTCGAAGTTCACCTTCCTTGGCAAGACGATCGCCACCAACACGGCGGTGATCGTCAGCAAGAAGTCGCCCTGGACCAAGCCCTCCGATATCGGCGCGGCGAAATTCAACTACGGGGAAAGCAGTCCGTTCTTCGGCCCGCTCTTCGCGGAGGCTTACGGTTGGAAGAATATGACCATCATCCCAGGCTACCGCAGCACCACGGGCCGGGCGGTGGCGATCTCCCGCGGCGAGCTGCAGGCGGGGACCGCGAGCGCGCAGACCATCGTGGCCAATCCGGACCTGGTCATGCCTCTCGTGTTCGCCTTTCCCGACAAGGGATTCCCGGGGACGGCGTCATTGGCCGGTGGCGTGGCATCGGGCGGCAAGAAATGGGCGGATTACATCGAAGGCTGGGATGACGTTCAGTTCCTGAGCTACGCGCCTCCCGGCATTCCCGCCGACCGGGCGAAGTTCCTGGAAAGCGCCCTGGAAAAAATGTGGGCCGATCCGAAATATCGGGCGGACCTCAAGAAGATCAAGCAGAACCCCGCTCCGGAATTCGTGACGTCCAAGAAGCTCAGCACGTTCATTGCGTCCCTGTCGAAGCTTTCGGCGGACGACATCAAGGAAATGCGGTTCGTCATTACAAAGAAATACAAGAAGAAATAGACCCGTCGTGCCGTTTGCCAAGCTGCCTCGCTGCCGGCCGCCCTCGGGGCGGCCGGAGCCGCGCGATGTCGCGTGGGTCGCCCCCGGCGGTCGGGTGCGTTTCCGGCCCATGGGAAAGCGGGACCCGTAAGGGATGGACATGCTCGAAGCAATGCAGACGGGATTGTTTATCCTGTTCCAGCCGAAGTACCTGGCCATGCTCGTGGCCGGCGTGCTCATGGGCTCTGTCGTGGGCTTCGTTCCGGGGATCGGCGGCGTGGTCGGCGTCGCCCTTCTACTTCCCTTCACCTTCTTCATGCCTCCTGAGGCATCCCTTCCGCTGATCATCGGCCTGGTCGCGGTCGTCTCGACGGCGGATACCATCCCCTGCGTCCTGATCGGCACGCCGGGATCGGCGGGCAGCCAGGCGACGATCCTCGATGGCTATCCCCTGGCCCAGCAGGGCCACGCGGGGATGGCGCTTGGGGCGGCATTCTTCGTTTCCGGGGTCGGCGGCGTGATCGGCGCCCTCATGCTTTCGGTCTCAGTGCCGATCTTCAAGCCGCTGGTCATGAGCTTCGGCATCTCCGAATTCCTGGCCATGAGCTTCCTCGGCCTGTCCATGGTCGCGGTCCTGAGCGGCGGCAGTCCGCTCCGGGGCATCATTGCCGCGGGCCTCGGCGTGCTCATTGCGATGATAGGCCCGGACCCGATCAACACCATCGGCCGGTGGTACATGGGGACGCCTTACCTGCTCGCGAAGCTGAATGTCGTCGCCGTGGCCCTCGGTCTTTTCGGGATTCCGGAACTCGTCGATCTCGCCGTCCGGGGCACCCAGATCGTCAGGGACAGCGACAGGAAGATCGAGCGCAAGTTCAGCGGCGTCCAGGAGGCCTTCCGACACAAGCGGCTGGTGCTGGGCTCGTCCATCATCGGCGCGTGGATCGGGTTCCTGCCCGGCATGGGGACGGTCGTCGCCAACTGGGTCAGCTATTCCTGCGCGGTGATGTTGTGCAAACCCAACGACAAGTTCGGCAAGGGGGACATCCGCGGGGTGATCGCGCCGGAAAGCGCCAACAACGCGAGCGTCGGCGGAGCCCTGATCCCCACGCTCGCCTTCGGCATTCCCGGATCGACGATCATGGCCCTGCTGCTCGCCGCGCTCTGGATCCAGGGCATCACGCCGGGGCACGACCTGCTGACGGGAAAGCTTCATCTCGTCTATCTCATCATCTGGAGCCTCGCCTTCGCGAACATCCTCGGCGCGCTGCTCGCCTATTTCTTCACCAACCAGATCGCCCAGCTGACCCGGGTTCCCATTCACCTCCTGGCGCCGCTCATCCTCGTGCCGATCTTCGGCGGCGCGCTGCTTGCGACGAACAATATCGGGGACGTGATCGTCCTGCTGATCTTCGGGGTCATCGGCTGGATCATGAAGCACCTTGGATGGCCCAGGCCGGCGATGGTGCTGGGCTTCGTCCTCGGGCCGGTCATGGAGAAGTACTATTTCCAGACGACGATGGTCTACGATTCCTCCTGGGTGTTCAGGCCCATCGTACTGGTGATCCTGGCCCTTACGGCGCTGGGCGTGTTCTTCGGTTTCAAGTTGCGGCCCAAGTGATCGGCGTCACGGCGGAACGCGGCGATGGAAAGGGAAACGGGCACGGTTAGGGCGATGTGGAAGGAAACGGCGAACATCATCTTCAATGCGGTCGTGGTGCTGGTCCTGGCGGCCGCCCTCTACGCGTCTTTCGGCTGGCCGAGGGAAACGGCGTTGTTCCCCCAGACCGTCGGCACGTTGATCCTGGTCCTTGCGTGTATTTCCCTCGGGCGTGAGATCTACGCGGCCCGGAAGAGGTCCCCCGGGGAGCGAACTGATACTCCGGCGCCCGACGAGGAGGGCACCGAGGATCTGGATTTCTTCGTGAAATCCGTCGCGATGTTCGCCTGGCTCTTGGGGTTCGGAGCGGGGATATGGGTATTGGGCTTCTACGGCGCCGCCTTCTTCTTCCTGTTGCTCTATATCAGGCTGCGCGCGGAGATCACGGTCCTCGGCAGCCTTATGTGGGCCGCCGGCACCGTCGCGACCATCGTCCTCCTGTTCGACGTGCTGCTCGGCGTCGACCTCTACAGGGGCCTGGCTTGGACGCTGGTTATGGACCTGGTGGGATGAGCCGCGCGCGCCGGATTGCAGGCGAAGGCCGGCACGGCGATGGGAGCTTCGGGGATCGAACGGCGGGCCGCGGGATCCGCCGCGAGATGGAAATGAGAGGGCTGAGGAGATGTGCCAATGAGCGAGGTCGATTACTTGCACACCGGTCCGGGCACGCTGGCGGGCCGGTACATGCGGTCGTTCTGGCAACCCGTCTACCGGGCCGAGGACCTGGCCCCGGGCGAAGCCAAGCCCGTGCGGATCCTGGGCGAGGACTTCACCCTCTACAGGGGTGAGACGGGAGAGCCCCACGCCATCGGCTTTCGCTGCGCCCATCGCGGAACGCAGCTTTCGACCGGGTGGGTCGAGGACGACTGCCTCCGCTGCTTCTTTCACGGCTGGAAGTACGATCCGACCGGGCTCTGCGTCGAGATGCCCGCCGAGAAGGCGGACCCGTCCCGGTTCCGCGTGCCCGGCTATCCCACCGAGGAGTATCTCGGCCTCGTCTTCGTCTATTTCGGCGAGGGCGACCCGCCGCCCCTGCCGCGCTACAGGCAGATGGAGCAGGACGGCGTAAGAGACGTCACCGCGGACAGGCTGCCCATCAATTTCTTCTTTTCGCTGGAGAACGATGCCCTTCATTTCGCCTTCACCCACAGGGACATCCTCCCGGAGCGCGACCGGGGCACGGTGCCGGAGGTGTGGGCGGAAGAGAGCGATTGGGGGTTGAGCACCTTCGCGAAATGGCCGCAGCGCAACGCCGTCGGTGTCTCCCACAAAGGCATGCCCAACATAGGCTACATCGTGCCGTCCGCCGTGGTGCTGGCCAAGAAGGACCATGCCCACGCCCTGCATGTGTCCTGGAGGGTGCCGGTGGACGATGATCGCCATGCCGCGTTCAGGGCCAACCTGATCCCGGTGACCGGCGAGGCGGCGCGGAAGATCCTCGAGAGCCGGAGCCCGAGCTTCTACGACCGGTCCCAGATCGGCAAGTTGGGCGACGCCGTGCTCGCGGGCGAGATCAGGATGTCGGACATAGAGGACCGAACCCATATCGAGTTCATACAGGACTACGTCGCCCAGGTGGGACAGGGGTCGATCGCGACGCGCGAGCACGAACATCTCGGCCTGTCGGATTCCTGCGTCGCGGTGCTAAGGCGAATCTGGACCCGCGAGCTCAAGGCGCTTGCCGAGGGCCGCCCGCTCAAGCAATGGCGGCTGACCGAGGAAATCGAACCCGCGGCGGCAATTCTGGAAGCCGAGTAGGGCGCCTTGGCGATCTAGGCTTTGCGGGAAAGTCCGCGTCGTATCTGGTTCCGAGGGACCGAGCCCGGGTGCGCGCGATGTCGGCGCTCCCAGACACCTCCCGGCGGCCGTGCCTGTGCGAAGACGCATCCTGGAACATGCGAAATCCGTCACCGGAGGCGGCGCCGGCGCTCATTATTTTGATGAATAGACATCATAATTATTATTAATTTTACAAATATTAGGGCGCATGACACTGTAATCGTGCAAACACGGGCCGACCGTCTCAATGCAATGGTTGGCCCGTGTCCTCGAACCGAGGCGGGCCGAACCCATGTCGAAAATTCGCTATCTCGCGGTGACGAGCCACGACCCCGATGCGCTTGCCGCCTTCTACATGAAGTATCTCGGCATGAGCGAACTGGGCCGAAACGCGGACGGTGATGTTTCTCTGACCGATGGCGGGTTCAATCTGACCCTGATGCGGCTGCGGGAGGGATTGCACGAGCCGCGGCTGGAGCCGGGCTTCCATCACCTGGGCATCGCGGTGGACAGCATCGAGGAGATCAAGGAACGCTATCTCCGGTTCAATCCGTCGGGCGTGATCGTCCCAGAGAGCGGCGACCTGCAGCACGGCGAGGTTCGCATCCATGATCCGGAGGCCAACCCCATCTCCCTTTCCGAGCGGAACTTCGGCGTGGCGGATTCGGAGCCCGGGATACCGCGGATCGCCCATATTGCGCTCAACGCGCTGAACACGCGGGTCGTGTTCGATTTCTACTCGCAGGTCTTCGGTTTTCGCGAATTGACCCGTGCCCACGCGGCGCGGCAAGTCGAGGCGGACTATCGCAACCTGCATGTCGGCGACGGCGATACCAACGTCGCCATTCAGGTTTTCTACAACGAAGAAGAGGGGTTCCACCCCCGATTCGGGATCGCCCATATGGGATTCCTTGTCAATGATTCCAAGGTCTTGGCCGATGCCGTGAAGGAGGTGGGTTCGATCATCCCGCGTCCGGCCTCGCGCCAGCAATCCGAGGTCCGCATTCGGGATCCCCAAGGCAATGGTTGCGATCTTTCCCAGCGCGGCTGGGAAGTCGATACGGATAAATGGGTCAGCGCTCAGGTTGCCTAGCGACGCAGGGCAGCGTTCAGAGCGTTGGACGTGACCGGCGCATGCCGGTTTCAGCATAGGGAGGACGACATGAAGAAGGCGAATATCGCTTGGGCGCTTGTTGCCGGTGTGGTTGTTGTCGCGGCCACGCCCCGATACGGCCTGGCGGACCCCATCGCGGATTTCTACCGCGGCAAGCAGATCAAGCTGATCATCCGGGCCGGCCCGGGAGGCAACTACGACACGTATTCGCGCATTCTTGGCCGTTACATCGTGCGTTTCCTGCCCGGCAATCCCAAGGCCGTCCCCATCAACATGCCCGGCGGCGGCGGCCTCACGGCCCTGAACTACGTCGAGAACGTGGCGCCCCACGACGGCACGATCCTGAGCATGGTCACGCAGTCGCTGCCGATGGAACAGGCCTTGGGCCTCAATACGAAGCTCAAGGTCGACATGCGCAGGCTCAACTGGATCGGTAACATGAGCGAAGCCAACATGTTCCTGTTGACGACGCCCAGTTCCAAGACCCGGACGCTGGATGACGCCATGAAGCGCCGCACCTTCGTCGCCGCGACGGGTTCGGCATCTGTCTCGACCTACATCACCGCTGTCGCCAACAACCTGCTCGGCACCAGGTTCAAGGTGATCTACGGCTATCCCAGCGGGCCGGAAATGAACATGGCGATGGCGCGTGGCGAGGCGGAGGGCCGCACGACCAGCAATCCCGCAAGGATGAAGTTGGCCGGACAGAAGGTGAAGTTCAATTACATCCTTCAGGCCGGGATCCAGAAGAACAGGGACTATCCCGACACCCCGCTTTTCAAGGATCTGGCCAAGAACAAGGAGGACCAGCTTGTCCTTGATTTCCTCTCCAAGGTCATCTCGCTGGCGCGTCCGGTCGTCACCAACTCCGGCGTTCCCGCCGAGCGTGTCAAGGCGCTCCGTGCGGCCTTCACCACGACGATGAAGGATCCCGGTTTCAAGAAGGACGCCGACAAGATCGATATCCCGATCAGTTACATGAGCGGCGAGGAGCTTCAGTCGATCGTGGCAAGCATCGTCGATGCGCCGAAGCCGACCCTCGACCGGGTGCGCGACGCGATCAAGTTCAGGTCCGGGGATATCGAGCGCGGGAAGATGGCCAAGAAGAAAAAGAAAAAGAAGAAATAGAAGAAGGAAATACGTTCGTGCTGCGTCTTCCTGGTGATCGGAGTCTGCCTTGACGGATATGCGCGATCTCGCGGCATGGATCCGTGCCTTCGACACCGCCGCCGTACCCCCCGAGGCCCTGCACAAGTCTGCGCTCCTGGTGCTGGACTCGATCGGTGTCGCGGTGGCGGCGACCGCGGAGGAGGGCGTCCAGGCAGTCCTCGACATCTTGGCGGAGCAGGCCGGCGCTGCTCAGTGCCAGGTCATCGGTACGGACCTCAGGCTGCCCGTCACCAATGCCGTGCTAGCCAACGGGCTTCTGATCCGTGCGCTCGACTACAACGACTTCATGGGCGCGGGGCGCCTTGGCGGTCATCCGAGCGACAACATCGCGGTCGCGCTGTCGGTGGGGGAATGGCGGGCCTGCTCGGGCCGCGACGTCCTGGCCGCCATCGCCATGGGTTATGAACTCTACGGGCGACTCCAGGACCTGATCGACCGCGAGAGCCCCTGGGACCACGTCAGCGCATCGGGCATCGTCGCACCCGCCATTGCGGGACTTTTGATGGGACTCCCCGTCGATCGGCTCGCTCACGCCCTTGCCATGGGCGCGGCATATTGTGCGACCATGGGCGCGATACGCACCGGCCATATCTCTTCCCTTAAGATGCTCTCCAACGCGGTGGTCGCGGAAACGGGCACGATGGCGGCCTTGCTCGCGGAGAGGGGCCTCACGGGGCCGGTCCATGTCCTGGAAGGTGCGAAAGGGCTTGCGTCTTCGGTCCTTCGTCCGGAAGTGGAAGAGCTCGTCGCGCCCTGCGGCGAACGACTGAGGATTCTGGACAGCGCCATCAAGGCCTATCCGTGCATCGGTACCGGACAGACGGCGATCGCGGCGGCGCTGCAGGCGCGCGGTGCCTGGCCCTCCGGGCTGCCCGAGATCAAGCATATCGAGGTCGTCATGGCCGACACCCCCGCGGTCCGCAGCCAGGTCGAGGATCCGGACCGGCGGCACCCGCGGTCGCGCGAGGCGGCGGATCACAGCTTCCATTTCCTAGTGGCGGCCGCACTTGCCGATGGCGAATTCGGATTGCGCCAGTTCGCGGGCGAACGCTGGTTGGACCCGGCGATTTGCACACTGATGGAGCGGATGGAGATCAGGGTCGACCCGGACCTCGCCCGGCGCGCGCCCGGTGACTTTCCCTGCGTGGTGCGGGTCGTGACCGCGGATGGGCAGGAGTCTGCCGCGGAGGTTTTGCACCCGCCGGGAGATCCGCGGGCGGGGATTTCCGACGAGCTGGTCGCAGATAAGTTCGAGAAATGTACGCGTGAACGTCTGAGCGTTGCCAGGCGTTCCGAAATCATTCGCACGATCTTGTCGCTCGAGCAGAGCGACTCCCTCGCCGCCACGATGCCAGGTGTGTCGTCCGAGGAAACGCCGGGTCCCGGCACGGGGTCGTCGGGCTGACGGTCGTCGATCAGGGCAGCGCGGAGGCCGGACGGCGAAAGCGTATCCATCGGCGCGCGGTTCGGGTTTTCCCGGCTTTCGGTTTGGTAACGAACAAGAGGCATCCCATGTCGGACAACTGGCAAGAACTCAAACAATGGCCTGAACTCATCCTCGAACGCCTGGTTGACGCGGGGGTGGCCCGGATCACCCTGAACCGGCCGGAAAAACGCAATTGTCTGAATGAACCCCTGGTGGAGGCTTTCTTCGAGTCTTTGGAAATCATTCGTGGCGATAGTGAAATAAAGGCGGTGATCACGCGGGGCGCGGGGCCGGCGTTCAGCTCCGGTCTCGACCTCAATTTCCTTCGGCGCGTCAGTTCCGGCCCGATGCTCGATTGGGATCGGCCGACGCCCACGATCCAGCTCGCCGAAGCCGTGCGCCAATTCCCCCGCGTCATGATCGCGCAGGTCCACGGCTATTGCCTGGGAGGCGCCCTTGGGATCATGAATTGTCATGATCTGGCGTTCGCGGCCGAGGATGCCCAGCTCGGCATGCCGGAGATCCTGCGCGGAAGCTTCGGTCAGCTCGTGACATCGACCCTTCTTCATGGCGGGCTGCCGGTGAAGAAGCTCGCCTACCTCCAATTCGTGGGCCGCAATGTCTCCGGCACAGAGGCCGACCAGCTGGGCATCGTCTCGATGGCCGTCAAGGCCGAAGAGCTCGAGGACACGACGACATCCATCGCGCGCGAAATCGCGACCCGCCACCTGGCACCGCTGCAGCACGCCAAGATCACCGTTCAGATGGGAAGGGATCTGGGCCTTTCCCAGGCCATCCAGGTCGATCAGCTGGTCGGGGCGAGGATGAGCCGCGTCATGGATCCCACTGGCGAGATCGAATCCTACCTCGACTCTCAGAAGGGCGGGCCGAAACTGAATTACAAGCGTTCCGACGTTTGAGCCCAACCGCCGCGGCACCCGTGCGTGCCTAGAGCAGATCACGGATTGTCAGAATCGCCGAAGGCGATCCGACAAAACCTGTCAATCCGATATAGGGGCTGAACCCGCCAAGGCCTCCGTCTCTTATCGGCCGGTGGAGGAGGGCGATGGATCCGAGCTGTTGCTGCGACGTTAGTCTATCCGTCGGCCGTCAGCGCGCCCGGCGGGTCCTTTTCTTTGACGCCGCCGCCATCAGCCGCACCGCCTCGTCCACATTCATCACGCGGCCCATGCGCGGGAAAACGCGGTCCATGAAGAAGTCATTGTTGGGCCCGCGCGTGGAATAGCAGCAGTCGCGCACGATCACGAGCCCGAAGTCGAGATCGCGCGCGCCGAAAGCGGTCGCGGCGATGCCGACGTCCGTCGAGCCGCCGGCAAGCACGATGGTGTCGATGTTCCGCATGCGCAGGTGAAAGAAGAGGTCCGTCTCGAAAAAGGCGTTCCAACGATGTTTCGGGATCAGGATGTCGCCCTTGGCGGGCTTCAGCTCCGGCGCGACTTCCGCGTCGCGCGTGTTCTTGGCAATCCCCGGCCTGATCGGCTTCGACTTCGCCTTCAGGGGTTTGAGGTTCATGTCCGTATCCGTCAGCCGCAAGACCGTGTCGGAGCCGTCGGACGCGTGCCAGCCCATGGGATAGAAGGTCGTGAGCCCCGCCTTGCGGGCGCCAGTGAGCAACTGCTTGGTGTTGGGGAGGATGTTGTGTTCCTTGAGGAACTTGACCTTGGCGGGGTTGTTCCGGGGATGGAGATAGCCGTTCAGGGTATCGAAAAGGACGAGGGCGGTGTGATCGGAGCCGAGGGTGGGCTCGAGACGGGAAATGACAGCCATGTTTGCCTACCTCATGTCGTTCAGATGGGCTTTCGTGGAATGGTCAAGAAACGGCGCGTCCCCGAGCGTCGAGAGAGGGACCGACGCCGGGCGCTATCCAAGGCCGGACGAAGCTCTGGCGGAACGACCCCAAGTCCCGCACACGGCGGCGTCTATTCCGGAACAGGTCCTTTCGGGAACACAGGATATAAGACCCGAACTGCGGGTACAACATGTGTCGCCCCGCATCTCCTAAAAGACTTCCAGGGCGAGGGCGATGCCTTGCCCGCCGCCGATGCAAAGGCCGACGACGCCCCTCTTGAGGCGGTCTCTCCTCATCGAATGAATGAGCCGCGTCGTCAGGACCGCCCCTGTCGCGCCGATGGGATGGCCATGCGCTATGGCGCCGCCATCGACGTTGACGAGGTCCTCCGCCAGGCCGAGTTCGCGGGTGACGGCGATGGCGATCGTGGCGAAGGCCTCGTTGATCTCGTATCGTTCACCGTCGGAGACGGACCACTTCGCCCGCTCGAGCGCGGCCCGGACCGCGGGGACGGGGCCGAGTCCGAACATGGCCGGCTCCACCGCGGCGATGCCGAACGCCGCCAGCCGTGCCGCGGGAACACAATCGTTGGCCTCCGCCCATGCGCGGTCGGCGACGACCATCGCCGAGGCCCCACTGTTGAGGCCGGGCGAATTGCCGGCCGTGATCGTTCCATCCTCGCGAAACGCCGCGGGCAGCCGGGCCAGTCCCTCGGCGGTCGTGCTCGGTCGGTTGTGCTCATCCCTGTCGAAGACCACCTCGTCGCGTCCCCGGCGCACGGTCATGCCGACGATTTCATCGTCGAAACGGCCCGCTTCCTGGGCGCGGGCGAAACGCGACTGCGAGCGCGCGGCCCATGCGTCCTGCATCTTGCGCGTAAGTGAATATCTTGCGGCGAGATCCTCGGTATGCCACCCGGAATGTTCGCCGGAGAACGCGTCGATCAGGCCGTCGTGGAGCATGCTGTCGATGACCACCGCGTTTCCCATGCGGTAGCCGTTCCGGGCCCTGTCGAGCAGATAGGGAGCCCTGTCCATGTTTTCCATGCCGCCCGCGACCAGGCAATCGGCGGCACCGGAGAGAATCTCGCAGGCCGCGGACACGACCGCCTGGGCACCGGAGCCGCAAACACGGTTGACCGTCATCGCCGGAACGGTGCTGCAGAGCCCCGCATGAATCGCCGCTTGGCGGGCGGGGTTCATGCCTGCGCCGGCCTGGATCACGTTCCCCATGATCACGCCGTCGATCCTCCCTCTATCCAGGCCCGTGCGGCGAACCGTCTCGCCGATGACCGCTGCGCCGAGACGGTCCACCCCGGTCTCGGACAAGCTGCCCCCGAAGGACCCGATCGCCGTCCGCACGGGCTGGCAGAGAACGACCTCGCGCTTCGCCATGTCCACTCCTCAGCTCCGGTCGGCGCCCTTACAGCCTAATGGACATCCTCGGTGAACCACTCGGTCGGCAGCTCGTTGCCGATGCCGCTCCTGACCGCTTTGCGGTAGGCGATCGCCCCGGCAACGGCGAACTGGTAGCCGAGGCCCTGGCTGTTTATGAAGCAGATCGCCTGCTCGGCCGTGTCGCGCCCCTTGGCCTTGCCGCCGATGATATCGATCAGCGTCGGCATGCTCTCGAGATCGATGGCGCTCGCAAGCGCCCAGCCCCGTCCTTCCTCCTTTTCCGGGACGACGACGCCGCGCGCTAGGATATGCACGGGAACGGCGTCACGGGCATGCAGGAACACCTTGTCGGCACGCTTCAGGGTGCCGAAGGAAATCTCCGGAAGCCGGATCGAACCGACGTGCATGCCCGGCTCAAGCCAGTCCTCCTCGAAAACCGCATCGATCGCGCTGGTGGCGCACAGCACGATATCGGCGCCCTTGATGGCCTCTTCCGGCGACGCCGCAGGGGTGATTTCGACGCCGAGCTGGGCGGTCATTTCCCGACTAAAGGCGGTGCGGTGCTCGGCATTCGGGCTGAAGCAGCGAATCGTCTCGATGGGCCGGACGGCGCAGATCCCCAGAAGCTGAGCCCCGGCCTGCCAGCCGGAGCCGATCAGGGCCACAGTGGAGGCCTCGGGTCTCGCAAGGTGCTTTGCCCCGAGCGCGCTGGTGGCGCCGACGCGCATGCGCTGGATCACGCCGTCGGGACAGATCGCAAGGGGATCGCCGGTCTCCGAATCGAACAGCAGGATGAGACCGACCCACCGCCCTTTCTTCGCCGCGGGGACCTTCTCCCGGCGCTGCCGGCCTTGCTTCGTCGGCCAGGACAGCATGTCGGAGCGAATCCTTACCGCGCCGACCCCGAGAGACGGCACGATTCCATCCATCGATTTGAGGCCGTAAAGCCGTCCTTCCGTCTTGGTCGGCGTAATGCAGTCCGAACGGTTCCGCGTGACCCCCTTTCCCTCCGAAAGCTCGAGATAGGTCGATTCGAGAGTTGCGATCAGCTCGGACATGTCCAACAGCGGTCCGATGTCCTCGTTCGATAGAATCAATGTCATTTCCCGCTTCCTGTCGGCATTTGGCGCCCTGGCTTGCGCATTCGCCCATCACTCCGCATCGACGGCCACTTTCATCGCAAGGCGGCCGTCCGGATTGCAGGCCCACAGCCTGGCCTGGTTCGGGCCCGACGACAGGCCGTGAAGATGAAAGGGCGTTCGATCGAACAGCGGACTGATGGCGCGCACGTCGATCCGCGAGGGACGAAACCCGGGCAAGGAACGGTCAAGAAGATCCACGAGCAGCGCGGCAATCAAGGGGCCGTGAACGACCAGCCCGGCATACCCTTCCTTTCCCGTTGCATAGTCCCTGTCGTAATGGATCTTGTGGCCGTTGAACGTCAATGCCGAGTAGCGAAACAGCATCACCGCATCGGCCGTCACCTCGCGCGAGAACTCCGGTTCCTCCTCGGGCCCGGGGGGCAGGAGGGGGGCGCTGGCCGAAACGGGTCCCCGATAGACGATGTCCTGGGTCTCTTCGATAGCCACGCCGGCCGAATCCATTATCTCGTGATGGAGCGTTACGAACACAAGCGGCCCAGTTCTTCCTGCCTTCGGCGCGACCTTCCGTATCGTGGTTCGCCGCTCCGCATTCTCGCCTATCTTGATGGCGCGGTGGTGCTCGATCCTGGATCCGGCCCACATGCGGCGCGGCAATGCTATCGGGGGAAGGAAGCGTCCGCGCCGTTCATGTCCATCCGCGCCCAGCTGGGACTGGGGAGCGGCGGCGAGGAAGAAGAGCCAGTGCGCGAGCGGCGGGAGGGGATGGCCGGGGCCCGGCGGCGGATCCTTACGATCCAGAGTGGCCCATAAACGGTCGATCACCGCGGGCGCGATCACATCGGCGGCTGACTCGGTCCGCCCTGCCCATTTCGAATAGGCGTCATCCGTAGACGGGTCTGGATTGCTCATTCCGACTTCGACTTCTCGGCGAGGACCTCGCGCGCGATGCGCAAACCCTCATTCGCCGCGGGCACGCCGCAATAAATCGCAACGTGCAGCAAGGTTTCACGGATGTCCTCGGCGCTACAGCCGTTGTTGATCGCCCCCTTGAGGTGAAGCCGCAGCTCATTCGGGCGATTCAGTGCCGACATCATGGCAACCGTCAGCAAGCTGCGGACCTTCCGGGACAGACCCTGCCGGGACCAGATCTCACCCCAGCAGTAGGTGCCGACCAGTCTCTGGAAGGGCTCCATGAACGCATCCGACGTCTCGAACGCGGTTCCCGCCGGCGCCGGGTCCATGATTTCCGAACGGATCTGAAGCCCCCGTTCGAACGTCTCGTCGGTTCCGATCTTCTCGCTCATGACTGTTCCCTCTTCAAGATATTGCGGAAACGAACGGCCAAGCCTCTCGTCCGAGGGACAGTTTCAGCCGCCACCGGCGCCAGATATCGCCCCCCATTGCTGGCCGGAGCCAGACGATCACTTCGCCTGTAGGCTCAGCGTTTTTGATGTTCTAATATATGCAACCAAGTTGATATTAATTATTCATAGCTTTAGCTTAGCTTCACTGTCAACTGGAACGAATTTGTTTCCTTGGTGGTTGACTGGAAACCTTGCCACACATAGGATCGGGCGATTATGCGCAACTCTGTTGTCGATACTCGAACATACGCGTCGTCCCTGACCAAGGGACTGCGCCTGCTTTCGTACTTCACCCGGCAACGTCCCGAGTGGGGCGTGAGCGAGCTCAGTGCCGAGCTTGGTACGGCCAAGAGCACCGTCTCGAGGATCGCGCGCACCTTGGAGGCTGAAGGCTTCCTGGTCCGCGCCCCCAACAGCGACCGCTTTCGTCTTGGGCTGAAGCTGTGGGCGCTGGGTTCCCAAGTGATCGGACACCAGGCCGATTTCCCGCGTCTCGCGCGGGCGCACCTCGAGGAAATCGTCCGCGAGCTCAATGAGAGCGCGCAGGCGGTGATTCTCGATGGGCCGGAGGCCGTCTATGTCGAGACGGTGGAGGCAGCGCGGTCGATTCGCACCCATGCGGCGATCGGTCAAAGATTCCCGTTGACCTGCACGGCAACGGGGAAGGCGCTGCTGGCCTTCCAGCTGCCCGGGTTCATCGCCGTGCTGCTCAAGAAGAAACTGAAGCCCTACACGCGAAGCACGGTGACCGACCCGGCGGAGCTGGAAAAGGAACTCAGGCGGATCCGGAAGCGCGGCTTTGCCGTCAACAAGGGGGAGTGGCGGGAAGATATCGGCGGCATCGCCGCGCCCGTGTTCGGCCGCACCGGACACGCGGTGGGGGCGCTCGGCGTCACCATGCCGCTCGAGCGTTTCCCGAGGGAAATCGCTTCGCCCGCGTCCTCGGTCGTTCTTGGCGCGGCGCAGCGGCTTTCCCTGGAGCTGGGATATCTGCCGCAGGGCGCGACCACGCTGGCGATGTCGGCCTGAACGATGCGAGCCGAGGGAGCCGACATCTACGACGCGTTTTCATGAGCCGTGCACACGCTCTGCAGGATAGGAGAGAAAAAATGACAACCGTGGTCAATCAGAAGGAGCCGCTCGCCGAAAGGGCGCCGCGCGAACTCGCGATTCTTTCCGCGCGCTGCGCGGCGGGCGAGGCGGAGATCGCGACAGCCTATTTCGAGTCGGCGAAACGGTCCCCGGAGCTCGACGCGGTCTGGCTTGAAAAGCAGGCCGGGCGCGAACTCGAAAGCACATTCACCTTGCTTCGCCCCGTCATCGACCATGTCGGCCGCAACATCGGCGAGGCGGGCCAGTTCTGGGTCGACAACATTCCCGAGGGTATCAACCGCCATTGGCTGGAGGAGAACCTGGAGAAGATCCGCCAGGAGCTGAACCACGGGAACCACTGCGTCGATATCCTGGAGGAGATCACGGGCAAGCCCGCGGACATCAAGGAAATCATCCGGAAATACAATCGCTGGAGCCCCGACCCCCAGGCGTCGAGCAACCTCGAATGGTGCAAGCTCGCCGATCTCTTCCGCGAGCAGGAGGCGCGGCCCGAGCCCTGGGCGAGACTGATCACTTCGGAGGGTTTGCTCGAGGGGGGCAGCTGCGGACTGTTCTATGCTGCGAGCCTTCTGAGAGGGAACAAGATCGACGACTGGATCGGCCATGCCTTCAAGGTGGTCCTCGACGATGAGCAGGGACACGGTCCCGCAAACCTGTTCTCGGTGAACAAGTACATCAAGACCGACGAGGACCTCGAGGCGGCAAAGGACATGCTGCATGCGCGCGCCCTCCAGCGGCTTCACATGCGGAACGAACAATTCAGCTTCCCGTTGGAGCGCGCCAGGCTCGAGGCGATCATGGATGGCGACGTCGACCTGAAGGTGGTGCGGGATATTTGGGGTGACAGTCCCTATAAGTATTGCACCAATGCCTGATGGCGGGCCGATCCCGCCCTCGATCTGACCCGCCGCCCGGTACGGGCAGGATCGCCGCGAGGAGACAGCGGAGGGCGGTTCGTTTGGCCAGAGAGATCGCACTTATCACCTGGGGAATTCGACCGATGGAGCAGGCCGTAATCAGCGAAGATGAAATCAGAAAGGTCATGGGGATCGACTGTTATCTCCAGTGGGTGGAAGGGGAAGGCCTTCCGGTAACGGAGAACTTCGCCGTCGACATGTTCGCCGTCGAAACGGTCCCTTGGCCCCGCGTGGAGGCCAGCGGCGCGGTCGTTCACACATCCGGCCGCGGCGATTTCATCAATATGTTCGTGATCGACTTGCCGGCCGGCGGTGCGACTTCGCCCCAACAGCACCTCTACGAAGAGATCTACTATGTCCTCTCCGGTCACGGCAGCACAAAGGTGTGGGCGGCCGACGGTTCCGAGCACAGCTTCGAGTGGGGGCCGCGCAGCCTGTTCGCGATTCCGCTCAACATGAAGTATCGCCTGTTCAACGGCGACGGCGCGAAGCCCGCGCGGGTGTGCTCGACGACGACGCTGCCGATCATGCTGAATCTGTTCCACAAGGAGAGCTTCGTCTTCTCCAATGCCGAGGCTTTCGACGAGCGGGCCGGCGAATCGCGTTATTTCGAGGGCGATGGAAAATTCATTCCCGTGCGGCCCGGGAACCACATGTGGGAGACGAATTTCATTCCCGACGTGTGCACGATGGAGCTGAAGGACGTGCCGGACCGCGGCGCCGGAGGCAAGAACCTGATGCTGATCCTGTCGGACGGGACGATGCATGCCCATATCGCGGACATGCCCGTCGGCACCTACAAGAAGGCGCACCGGCATGCCGCCGATTTCCATGTCATGTGCGTCGAGGGCACCGGCTATTCCCTGTTGTGGTACGAGGGCGACAAGGATTTCCGCCGTGTCGACTGGAAGGAAGGGACCGTTTTCGCGCCGCCCGACCAGATGTTCCATCAGCACTTCAATTCCTGCGCCGAGCCCGTTCGCTACATCGCCACGGCGCTGGGAAGCCTCCGCTACCCCTTCACCGAAAGCAAGCGCGCCACCTGGTTCGGTGCCTACCAGACCAGCGTGAGGGAAGGCGGCGACCAGATCGAATACGGGGACCAGGACCCGCGGATACACCAGATGTACCTGGAGGAAGGCCGGAAAATCGGGTTCGAGGTGCGCATGGAGGGGTTCATCAAGACCTGAAACGCGACATCCTCGCTTCTCCCGACCCCGTATCCGGCATTCGCGGCAGGGCGAGGATGTGGCAATCGGTCCCATCGGCTCGTCATGCTGCGCCCCCCGTCGTGGGCGCGGAAACGGGCCGGACGTCATAATGAATATGGATTCGCGCGGATGAGTGGTCCCCTGGACGGCATAAAGGTGCTCGAGCTGGGTTCGACGGTCGCCGCGCCCTTCTGCGGGCGGCTGTTCGCGGACTTCGGCGCCGAGGTCATCAAGGTGGAGCCGCCGACCGGCGATACGGTCCGCACCATGGGGCGCCGATATGAGGGGCGCTCGCTCTATGCCGCCAGCATTTTCAGGAACAAGCGGCTGCTGGCCCTCGACCTCGGCAAGGAGTCCGGCAGGGACCTCGTGCGCCGCCTCGCCGCCCGGTCGGACATCGTCATCGAGAACTTCCGCCCGGGGCGCATGGAACAGTGGGGTCTCGGCTACGACAGCCTGTCCGCCGACAACCCCGGCCTGATTCTCGTGCGCATCAGCGGCTACGGGCAGGATGGGCCTTATCACGAGAGGGCGGGCTACGGCGCGACCTGCGAGGCCGTCAGCGGCCTGCGCGAACTGACCGGCGATCCGGACCGTCCGCCTGCCAGGGTCAACGTTTCCCTGACTGATGAAGTCGCCGCGATCTACGCGGCCTTCGGGGCGATGATGGCGCTCCACGAACGCGGAAGGAGCGGCCGGGGCCAGGTTATCGACGCGGCCCTTTACGAGGCCGCGTTCAGCCTCATAGAGCCCCATGTCCCGGCCTACGCGAAGCTCGGGGAGGTGCCCACCCGGGCGGGCCCGCACCTCCCGGGCAGCGCGCCCAACAGCCTCTATCCGTCGAGCGACGGCGGATGGATCCAGATCACGGCCGTTTCCCAGGGGACGTTCCAGCGCCTGGTCGAGCAGATGGACCAGCCGGACCTGCTCGAGGACGAGAGGTTCAAGACCCCGGTTTCCCGCGCCGAAAACAGCGAGGCGATAGACCGGGCCATCGCCGATTGGACGTCTACGCTGCCGCTTCGCGACCTCGAAACCCGACTCATCGAGGCCGGGGTGCCGGCCGCGAGAATCTACAAATTGCCCGACATCATGGCCGATCCGCATTTTCTTGCCCGGGACATGCTGGTCGAGCTCGCGGATCCCGAGCTCGGATCCGTCACCGTGCCCGGCGTCGTGCCGAAGCTGTCGCGCACGAAGGGGGAGGTCGTCGCTCCCGGCCGGCCCGTCGGCGCCGACACCGTAGCCATCCTTGATCAGGTCCTTGGGCTTTCCGAGTCGGAAATCGCCTCGCTCATCAGCGATGGAACGGTGAAAGACGCCGGGTGAGGCGGCCTACGGCATCACCAGTGATTCCTTGAGTGCGTTCAGGAACACCGGCGAGAGCGCGGAGTTCCTGAGGTGCGCGACCGAGAAGGTCAGGTTGCCGATGAGCCGATAGAGGCTCGTATGATGCAGGCTCTCGGTGGCGTTTCTCTCCGCGCATACGCTGTGGATAAGACCGATCCCGATCCCGGCCTCGACGATGTTGCCGACCGTCTGGCAATTGCCCACCTCGATATAGCTGTGCAGCCGTTGCCCGGCCTTGGCGAAGGCGCTGGTGATGATGCGCCGCGTCGGGTGGCTTTCGGGCAAGGTGACGACCTTGTAACCGGTGAGGTCCCCAAGCCTGAGCCGTTTGCGTTGCGCCAGCGGATGGTCGCGGGTGCAGATGAGCGAGACCGAGCTTTCCGCGATCGGCTGGACGTGGATTTCGGGTGGAACCTTGAGAAAATGACCGATCCCGACGTCGATCTCACCGCTTTCGACCATGCGCAGGGCGCTGCTCGAGCGCTGGATGTGAATGCGCAGGTCGACATCGGGATAGCGCTTGAGGAAGGTGTTGATCTTCGGAATGAAGTAGGGAACGAGGTCGCTGTTGACGGCGACCGATAGCCGGCTGATGGGCGTCACCTCCAGGGCCGAATCGGCAAGCGCCTGGTTGATGCCGGAGAAGATCGAATCGACGCTTTGCGCGAAGCGCTGACCGGCCGCGGTCAGCACGAGCTTGTTGGGGAACCGCTGGAAAAGTTCGACGCCGAGGCTCTGCTCGAGCCGCCGGAGGCTGAAAGAAACGGCCGACACCGTGATGTGGAGCCGCGACGCCGCGCTGCGCAGGCTGCCGTACCGGGCGACGAGATGAAAAGCACGGAGCTTCTTGAGGTCCAATGCATCGATGTCCATGCCCGTCGGACCCTCGGCCCGCGCGCTCCCGACATCCAGCGGCAGGCGGTGGCCGGCAGTTAAGAGTTCAAATTTTTCTCAACCTAAGTTGAACTATATCTTGAATTTACAGGAACCTGCAACAGCCCTAGCCTTTCGCTCAGTGGGACCAAGCGGCCCGTAAAAAAAGCAAGCGCTGTCAATGCCATCGGGGCCGCCACAGTCTTTCGAAACAACCTCGCAAGAGGGCGAATGGGGCCAAATTTTGGTCTCATTGGAGTTGACGTCAGATCGATGAATTGGCGGCCGACCTTACGCATTACTTTTTGCCGTTTGTCTCCGCAGGACCCGCCCGCCGCGGCGCCGGGAGCATCGCGGCCAATGGAGAAGACCTAGCCGGTTTCAATGCGGGGCCATGCGTCCGCGCGGGCGACGGTGCGTCGCGGTGGGCGTGGGATCCGCACCTTCGAGGGAAGTCGTGACATGGCACAACCGAGCACCGCAGTGAAAACGGACCGCGTCGAGGCGCTCCATTCCGAATTCGATCGCCTGGGCGTTCGTGGCTATTGGCAGCCTAGGCCAGAGACGCCGAGGCCGATCCCGCGGCTTTGGCACTGGTCGGACATCCGTCCGCTGCTGATGGAGGCGGCCGAGGTCGTCGACCTCGGCGGCGACGCGCTCAGGCGGTTCGTCGGCCTGCAGACGCGCTCGCAGACCCTTTCCTACGGATTCCAGATCGTCATGCCGGGAGAGAGCGCCGAGGCCCACCACCATTCGCCCTCGGCGTTGCGCTTCGTGGTCGAAGGCAACGGGGCCTACACGACCTCCAACGGCGAGCCCATGAACATGGAGGCCGGCGACTTCCTGACCCAGCCCAACTGGGTATGGCACGACCACAACAACAAGACCGATGCGCCCATGATCTGGGTCGATGCGCTGGACGCCGGTCTGATCCGGACCCTCGACGGGCGCTTCCACGAGCCCTGGAGGGAGGGCAGGGTGCAACCCCTGACCAAGGCGCCCGGCTATTCCTCCCATCGCTTCGGCCTCATCCGGCCGCCGATGGAGGATCAGTGGGCCGTGCCCTACCACTACAAGTGGGCCGACGCCAAGGCGGCACTCGACGCCATGGCCGACCACGGCGAAGCCGATCCCTGCGACGGCGTGCTCTTGGAGTACCGCAATCCGATCACCGGCGGACACACCATGCGCAACATCGCCTGCTACATCCAGATGCTGCGTCCGGGAGAGAAGACGGCAACCCACCGCCACAGCGGGACGTGGATCTCTCACGTTTTCGACGGTGCCGGCGAGACGGTGGTCGGCGACAAGGGGGGCACCGCACTCGACTGGCGCACCAAGGACGTCTTCGTGGTGCCGTCATGGACTTGGCACCGTCACGAGAACACCACCAAGGCGCCGGCCTATCTTTTTTCGGTCAGCGACCGGCCCATCGTCGAGGCCGCCGGCGTCTACCGGGAGGAGCGCGCCGGGCCGTAGGGCCGGGAACGTGGCAGCGCAAACGAACGACACCTGAGCGATGAGCGACCAAATAGAAAGGTACATCCCCATGACCAAAGTTCTTTCTAAAGCGGCACTCAGCATCCTGATCGGCACGTTTCTATTTTTCCCGCTGGGTGCACCGCGGGCAGCGGAGCGGGACCTCAATTCCTGGATGAAGGGCAAGCAACTGCGCATCGTCGTGGCTTTCAGGGCCGGCGGCGGCAACGACCTCACCGCCAGGATCATCTCCAAGACCGGGGGCAAGTACTTCCCGGGCAACCCGACGATCACAGTGACCAACCTTCCGGGCGGTGGCGGCACGCGCGGCGTGCGCTATGCCTACAAGCAGCCCTCGGACGGACTGACTGCGGGGCAGCTCCATCCCCGCTTCATCCTCAAGCCGTTGATCGGCATCAAGATCAAGGGGTTCGACCCCTCCAAGATCCGCCTCGTCGCGAACCTGAGGGCCGGAAAGGCGGAGCAGTTGATCTGCGTGCGCCGTGCCGTGGCGGCTTCCTGGGACGACGTCCTCAAGCTCAAGCGCCCCATCACCTTCGGTGACACGGGCTACGGCACCTCCGGCGGCGCCGGCGCCATGTTCCTGCAGTTGGTCGGCGCGCCGGTCAAGGTCGTCACGGGTTACGGCGGGACGGCGGAAATCCTGGCTGCGCTCGATCGCGGCGAACTCGATGCCGGCCGGGCCTGCCTGCTGGGCAAGGGCGATACCGTGGAGAGGCTTCACCCCACTTGGGTCAAGAAGCCGACCTATCTGGTGCCGATCATCTACCATGGGGAATCGGTCGACGAGGCGAGGCTGGCCGAGCTCGGGGTGCCCAAGCCGCCCCTCCTGTTCGACCTGCCGGGGATCAAATACACCAAGGCGCAGCGCGAGGCGTTCGAGCTCAACGACCTGCTGACGGCTGTCGGAAACCATTCCCTCTGGCTGCCCCCGGGCGTGCCCGAAGACATGTACCGGGCTTGGAGCACGATGATGATGAGGCTCGAGACCGATCCCGAGTTCATCAAGCTATCCAAGGCCGGCGGCCAGGACGTCGGCTACGTCTCCGGAGGGAAGCTGCAGGATCTTATCAACAGGGCGAACAAGCTGCCGCCCGAAGGGATCGAGCTCTTGCGGCGTCTTGCCACCGGGAAGTGAACGGCCGCGCCGGAGATACGGCGTGATGCCCCGATCCGCCGTTCGCGGCGATCGCGGGGAACGACAACGAAAACTTGGCGAAGACTTGGGAGGAATTGGTGACGATCGAAACAAGCGCACTGCAAAGGGTGGTCGACGACATGCTCGGCAATTGTGGCCATGTGGAAGCCGGCCAGAAGGTGCTGATCGTCGCCGCCTGCGACGGGCTCGCGGGCGGACACAACATCGTCGATCGCGAGACCGTCGAGCTGATCTTCAACGGCGCGCAGCGGCTCAGGGCCGACCCGGCGGTGCTCTGGCTCGACATGACCCAGCCTGACGCCGCCCAAAGGGTGATCCCGTCCATTCTCGAGCATGCCGTGGCGGGCTCGGACATTGTCGTCGCCCTGGCCCAGGACCTTTCCTGGGAGGAAAACGTCGATTTCCGGAGCCTGTTGCGGACCCACAAGGTTCCGGTGATCCGCAACATGACGACCACGCTCGGGATGCTGTCGAGCCCGTGGGGGCAGTTGCCCTACGAACTGGTGGCCCAGATCCGCTATGCGATCGGCTCGGCCATGAAGGACGGCGGACGGTTCAGGATCCGCCACCCCAACGGCACCGACATCGAGGGCAAGATCGGCCTGCCGCTGAGCGGCTCGTCGTTCAGCTCCTTCACCCAGCGCAGGACCAACGATCTCTACCGCCCCTTCCCGGAAGGCGTCTATGTGCCGATGGCCACGGCCGAGGTCGACGGCCAGCTGGTGTTCGACAGCATGATGCCCTCGGCCGCCACCTACATGGGCATCCCCTACCGCTTCAGCCAACCGATAAGGGTGACCATCGAGGACCGCTACGTGCGCGAGATCCAGGGCGGCGCCGAAGCCGCGGCGCTGAGGGAATTCTTCGCCGCCGCGAGCCAGGAGTTCGGCGAGGAGGTCTACAACGCGAGCGGCTTCCACGGCGGGGTGCATCCCTACGCCATGCTCTCGCCCGAATCCTGCCCCAGCGCCCTCTACCGGGAGTTCGTCGAGCACCATCACATTTCGAGCGTCCATTTCCACATGGCAGGCGCCGTCCAGCGCAAGGACATCGGCCACCGACTGCAGTTCACCGCCGAGGTCAGGGGGACCGACTTCACGGTCGACGGCCGCGGGATCCTGGATCACGGCCGGTCCTTCGCTCTTGAGGACCCGGGCGTCGTGGAGGTGGCCTCGCGCTACATGCATGTTCCTTGCGTGCGCGACCTGTTTGCGGGCGCCCCCTATAAGGCCCTCAACTGAAGGGCGGCGGATGAGCCTGCGGAGGAAGCTGCGGAGCGTTTCGCGGGAATTGAAAAGGTTTGTGAAGGGAAAACGCGTGACATGAACACAACGACCATCACCGATGCGAAGGCGCAGGCGAAGCGGAAATACGAATACATCTCGGCCGACTCTCACCTGGAGATGCGCCCCGACTGTTGCGCCGCCTGGGTTCCGGAAAAGTACAAGGAGTGGGTGCCGACCAGAGTCGAGCTTCCCGATGGCGGCGAAGGCTTTTCGATCAAGGGCTCGAAGCCGGTGATCGGCCAACAGGGGCTCTTCGCCGGACATTCGGTGGAGGAGTTCACGCCTTTCGGAAGGCCCTGGGCAGGCGCCGGCACCGGCACGCCCAAGCAGCGCCTGGAGGAGCAGGACGCCGACGGCGTGGATGCCGAGGTGCTCTATCCCGCTCCCCAGTTCCTCAGGCTGTGCGGAACCGTCATCACGGATCCCAGGGCTTATGAGGCGATGCTCCGGGCCTACAACGATTGGCAGGCTCAGGAATACTGTGCGGAGGCGCCCGACCGCCTTCTTGGCGTCGGGGTGATTCCGATATCGGGCATCGAGGCCGCCGTGGCGGAGCTCGAGCACTGCAAAGAGCTCGGCCTGCCGACGGTCAACGTCGCGGCCTTCCCCGCGGGCCACAAATATCCCTCGGACGAGGACGACAGGTTCTGGGCCGCGGCGTTGGATCTGGAGATGCCGCTCACCGTTCATGTCTCGATGTCGGCCCGGAACAGCTCCGAGGAGCCCATCTTCGTCTATCCCAAGACGCCACTGGCCGTGCAGTGGGCGGCGACGGACTACGCCCAGCGCTTGTACCGCTACGGCTTGCGCGGAGCGACCAACGCGGTGCAGATGATCCTGCAGGGGGTGTTCGACCGTTTCCCCGACCTCAGGTTCTATTTCGCCGAGAACCAGATCGGCTGGATTCCGCTGTTCCTTCAGCAGCTCGACCGGCAATACGAGCGCAGCTATCACTGGGCCATGCGCGAGCTCGGCGTCAAGCCGCTGAAGCGGTTGCCCAGCGAATACATCGGTGAGCACTGCTATTGGGGCTTCTTCGACGATCCTGTGGGACTCTCGAATCTCCAACTGATCGGCGTCGACAACGTGATGTGGAGCACGGACTTTCCACACCTCGAATGCGCCTGGCCGGAATCCAGAAAGCTGATAGAGGAGACATTCATCGGCGTGTCCGACGAGGACCGGTGGAAGATCACCGCGGGAAACGCCATCAAATATTTCGGACTGGACGCGGGCTGACGGCGCCGGGGCGCCCGCGCTCGTCGCGCCTCCCGGGCGAAAGCTCGGCCGCTCACCAGGCGAAGGGTTTCGGCGATCCGCGAGAGGCCACTCCCCGGGCCGCCGCCGAAGTGTCCGCCATCGCGGCTGGGACAGGTGGTCGGACAGGGAAGGGATGGAGAAAATGATGCGGCGGACTGAAAATATCGTGGCTGCGGCGCTGGTCGCGGGCATCTGCATGGGTTCGTCCGGCGCGGCCGATGCCGCCGAGCGCGATCTCGCGGCCTGGATGAAGGGCAAGGATCTTACGCTGGTCGTGACGTTCAGGGCCGGCGGCGGGCACGACCTGACGGCCAGGATGATCGCGAAAACGGGCCGCAAGTATTTTCCCGGCAGGCCCGCCATCCTGGTGAAGAACCTGCCCGGCGGAGGCGGATTGAGGGGCCTGCGCTATGCATACAAGCAGAAGCCCGACGGTCTCACGGCGTCCCAGCTCCATCCCCAGTTCCTGCTGAGACCCCTGATCGGCGTCAAGATGGAGGGGTTCGATCCTTCCCGGATTCACCTCGTCGCCAATCTGCGCGGCGGGCGGCCGCAGCAGATGCTCTGCGTGCGCCGTGCCGTGGCGACATCATGGGCCGACGTCCTAAAGCTGGGCCGGTCCTTGACGTTCGGCGATACCTCCTACGGCTCCTCCGGGGGCGCGGGGGCGATGTTCCTGCAGTTGATCGGCGCGCCGGTCAAGGTGGTGACGGGCTACGGCGGCACGGCCGGCGTGATCGCCGCGCTCGATCGCGGCGAGCTCGATTCCGGGCGGGCCTGTCTTCTGAACAAGGGCGACACCATCGAACGGCTGCATCCCGAGTGGGTGAAACCGCCCACCTTCCTCGTCCCCATCGCCTATTATGGCGAGCCGCCCGATGCTGCGCGAATGGCCGAGTTGAAGCTCAAGATGCCGCCGCTGATCTTCGATCTGCCGGGCATCAAGTACACCAAGGTGCAGCGGGACGCGCTGGAGCTCAACGTGCTTCTGACGGCGGTGGGCAACCGCTCGGTCTGGCTGCCGCCCGGGACCCCCGATGACATGTTCCGGGCCTGGTCCCACATGATGAAAAGCCTCGCGACCGACGAGGAATTCAATCGGCTGTCTCAGGCCGCCGGGCAGGAGGTCCGCTATGTCTCGGGTGAAGAGCTCGCGACCTTTCTCAAGAGGGCAAGGGCCCTCCCCGAGGAAGGAAAACTGCTTCTCAGGCGCATGAATCTCGGAAAATAATCTGATCCGACCAACAAGAACAAACGAGCGGCGGCCGGGCGTCCCGGCTCCTTTGGCGAGCGGCTCGGTGAGGAGGCTTCAGTGACGACAACGGTGACGGAACGGGATCGGGCCGGGAAGGGGCGTCGGAAGTACGAGTTCATCTCCGCCGATTCCCATCTTGAAATGCGCGCCGACGCCTGCAAGGCCTGGGTGCCGAAGAAGTACAGCGATTGGATACCGCGGCGCGTGGACCTTCCCGATGGGGGCGAAGGCTATGTCATCAAGGGCTCTCCTCCCGTGGTGGGCCATCAGAGCCTTTTCGCCGGCCATTCGGTCGAGGAATTCACGCCCTTCGGTTCGAAATGGGCGGGGCCGGGCACCGGCGGGCCGGAGCAGCGCCTCGAAGAGCAGGACACGGACGGGGTCGACGCGGAGATCCTCTATGCCTCCCCGCAATATCTCAGGCTGTGCCGCACGGCGATCGAGGAGGTCGAGCCCTATCACGCGCTTCTCCGCGCCTATAACGACTGGCTGGCCGAGGAGTACTGTGCCGTGGCGCCCGACCGCCTGCTCGGGGTGGGGGTCATCCCTGTCTCCAGCATCGACGCCGCCATCGCCGAGCTCACCCACTGCAAGGAGCTTGGACTGCCGACGGTCAACCTGGCGGCATTTCCCGCCGGCCATCGCTACCCCTCGGACGAGGATGACAGGTTCTGGGCCGCCGCCTTGGACCTCGAGATGCCGCTCACCGTCCATGTGTCGATGTCCGCCCTCGACGGCTCCAAGGAACCCATCTTCCGCTATCCGAAGACCCCGGTGGGAAGCAAATGGGCGCGCACGGATTTCGCCCAGCGCTGCTACCGCTACGGCCTGCGCGGGGCGACCAACGCGGTGCAGATGATTCTGCAGGGCGTGTTCGACCGCTTCCCCAGGCTCACGATCTATTTCGCGGAGAACCAGATCGGCTGGATGCCGCTGTTCCTCCAGCAGCTCGATCGCCAGTATGGCCGCGGCTATCACTGGGCGATGCGCGAGCTCGGCCTCGAGCCGCTCAAGCGGCCCCCGAGCTCCTATATCCGCGAGCACTGCTACTGGGGTTTTTTCGACGACCCGATGGGCATCCGCATGCTCGACGTCATCGGCGTGGACCGGGTCATGTGGAGCACGGATTTTCCCCATGTGGAGTGTGCCTGGCCGGACTCCATGAAGCTTGCCGAGGAGATGTTTGACGGCTTGCCGGAGCAGCAGCGGTGGCAGGTTACCGCCGGCAACGCCATCGACTATTTCCACCTCGATGCACGCTAGGGCGGAACGCTGTGGTGGGCAAAGTGGAGGAGGTCACTGACCGGGGCGCCCCATCGGCCGCATCCGCGGACCGAACCGGCCCCGTCTTGGAGAACCGGGCGCTCCGCTCGGCGATCGCGGCGTCCGACCGTCGGGCGCCCGGCACGTCCCTGCCGGCAAGGACGCGGAGAAACCGTCCAAGGGCCGCACGATGCTAGACGCTGCGGTCAGTGCGGCTCAGCACCTCTTCTCCCTGGGGCCGATCATCGGCATGCTGGTGGTCCTGCCGATCGCGTTGTTCTCGGGCCTGATGCCGGGCGGGCACCTGCCGGTCACGGTGGTCGTGCTGTCCCTTGTCAGCTTCCTGGATCCCTGGGTGGCGCTGACCATCGTCGTGTTCCACATGGCGGCAAGCGACATCACGGAGCCGGTGCCCTCCATCCTGATGGGAATCCCCGGCGCGCGCTCGGCCCAGGCCACCATCCTCGATGGCTACCCCATGGCCCGCCAGGGGCTCGCCGGGGTCGCCCTGGGAGCGAGCTACACGACCACGCTGGTGGGAGGCTGCGTCGGCGCCTTGGCGTTGCTTCTCTCCCTTCCCATCGCCCGTGATCTGCTCAGGCTGTTCGGGTCCGCCGAATTTTTCCTGCTGGCCCTGATGGGAGTCATGGCGGTCGCCGTGGTGAGTTCGGGGGCGGTCGTCAAGGGGATGCTGACCGCCGCTTTCGGCCTGGCCATCTCGATGATCGGCTTCTCGCCGATCGGCGGGGACATCCGCGCGCATTTCGGGCTCGAATACCTGTGGGACGGGTTACCCCTGATTCCCATCGTCGTCGGGCTCTTCGCGCTGCCCGAGGCGATCGACCTCGTGGTCGGCGACCGTCCCATCGCCACCCAGCGGATCGAAGCCATCATGAAGGATGCGCAGAAGGACGTTTACCGGGGCATGGCGATTGCGTTCAGTCACAAGTGGCTGATGGTGAAGTCGTCCCTGATCGGCACGTTCGTCGGGATGCTGCCCGGGCTGGGCAGCAGCGCGGCCCACTGGATCGCCTATGCCTATGCGCGCCAGACCGAGAAGGGCGCCAAGGAAAGCTTCGGCAAGGGGGACGTGCGGGGCGTGATCGCCGCCGACGCCGCCAACAACTCGGTCGACGGCGGGGTATTGATTCCGACGCTGGTTTTCGGCATCCCCGGCAGCGGCGGGATGGCCATCTTCCTTGCGATGATGGTGCTCTACGGCATCCAGCCTGGGCCGGCGATGCTGTCCACCCATCTCGACCTGACGCTCAGTTTCGTCTACACGATCGCGTTCGCGAACATCATCGTGGTCCCGATCATGCTGTGGTTCAGCCCGCTGATCGTGAAGACATCGGCCATTCCGCCGAACACGCTCGCGCCCGTTCTCATCGCCATCGTGACGCTCGGCGCCTTCCAGGCCTCGTCCTCCATGGGCGACATCCTGATGACGGCGGTTTTCGGCGTCATGGGCGTTTTCATGAAGCGCTACGGCTGGCCCCGGCCGCCCATCCTGATCGCCGTGGTGCTGGGAAAGATCCTGGAGAAGTACCTCTGGCTGTCGATCAACACCTGGGGCTGGGCGATGCTGTTGCGGCCGCAGTTCCTCATCATCTTCGCGTTCATGTTGCTGTTCGTGGGCGCTTCACTCTGGTTCCAGGTCCAGCGGAGGAGAAAGGCGCGGGCCTTGTCGAGAGGCCTGGAGGGGGACCTCGCCCTGTCGGCGCTGGGAGCCGACGCCGCGGGGGAGCCGGATCCGCGGATTTCCGGCCCGGGCCCGGCCGGCCAAGGCGCGGCCCCCTCCGGAGGCGAGGGGGCGCCCATCGACCGGGTCCAGAAGAAGGCGCTGACGCTGGAGGTCGCGGGGGAGAGTCTCCTCCTCTCGGCGGTCGGCGGGTTCTTCGTCTACATGTTCGTGGCCTCGCTGGGCTGGAATCCCGGAGCGGCCCTCACCCCGTACATCGCCCTTGCCGTGGGCGCCCCGTTTCTCCTGATCCGCATCTTCCACGTCGCGCGGGCCGCGTTCGGCATCGGCACGGAGACCATGAGTTCGGGACAGATCATGGATATCGGTTTCCGAATTGGCGAGGACCCGGAGGCCGAGCACAGGCGGTTCGCCATGATCGTCGGCGCCATCGCGGTCCTCTATCTGGGGCTGTGGGTGGTGGGATTCCACGTCATGCTGCCGCTTTGGACCTTGCTCTATATGCATTTCATAGGCCGGGTCCGGCCGATCTGGTCGGTGACGGTGACGGTCCTGATGATCGCGTTCCTGGTCGGGATTTACGACTACCTGCTGCACGCCGTCTGGAACGAGCCGCTGATCCTCAAGCTGTTCTCGTGATTGACTTCCCCTGCCGGACCTAGTTGGGCAAGGCCCCGGAAATGTCGGAAACGACCGAGCGGAACCAGGTGTAGGGCGGGTAATTGTTGAACCGCGAGTTCCAGGTGAGCTGGACCGGGGTCGGGGGAAGGTCGATTGGGAGGGGAAGCGTGAGGAGGCCGAACGTCTCGGCGTAGAAACGCGCCATACGCCCCGAAATCGTCAGGATCAGGTCGGAATTCCGGAGGATTACGGGCGCCGCCAGGTAATGGCTCATGATCAGCGAGATCCGCCTCTGGACGCCGAGCGGTCTCAGGTACCTCTCGACGCCGAATTCCGCGTTTCCGGTCGGAGAGAAGAGGATGTGCTTGCCGGCGAGGTACGCCGTCCTGGATATCCTTTTCCCGGCCAGCGGATGATCCCTCCGCATGACGCAGACATAGCTGTCCTCGAAGAGCGTGAGGGATTCGCATTGCGGTCCAAGGGAGAATTTCATGCGGTTCTTGAAGATCCCGGCCGCGAAGTCGATCTCGCCGGTTTCGATGAGCTCTCTGATCTCGCCGTAGCTGTTCGGGACGATCCTGAGATCCACGAAGGGCGCCTCGTGCTGTATGCGGTTGACGAGCTTCGGCAGCACCAGGGTGGTGAAATAATCGCTGGCGAGCACCCGGAAGGTCTCGGTCGACTGCGCGGGGTCGAATTCGGAGGGGACGAGAGCCAGATTGAGCCGCGACAGGGCGTCGGTGAGGGGGGTGGCCAAGGCCAGCGCCCGCGCCGTGGGCTGCATCCCGCCCTTCGCCCGGACGAAGAGGTCATCGCCCAGGATCTGCCGCAGCCTCGCCAGCGCGTGGCTGACACCGGCCTGGGTGAGGCCGAGGCTCTTGGCCGCCCTGGTGACGCTGCGTTGCTCCAGCAGGGCATCGAAGACCAGCAGGAGATTCATGTCCAGGCGCTTTAAATTAGTGTGGCGCATATTTTGTATGCCAACTATTCATTGGCCTGATGATTGGCCGCCGAATATCGTCTCTCTGAGATTGCGTGTCAATCGCCTGGAAAACCGCAGGGCCCTGGCGCCCGCAATTCGGAATCGAGAGCAGGATAACTGCAGAGTCGTGCACAAGCCCGCCGCCGAGATTCGCTCCAAACCGCCATACACCGGGATCGAGGGAGAGACCCAAATCCGCCGCAGGCTGGGGAGGCATTCAGAGCCGTGAAGGACTGGCGGCCGGGCGTGAGAGCTTAAGCCCACTAGAGAAGCCGGAAACACGAGGTCGCATGGGAAACACGTTGCAAGGGAGGAACGGAAATGAAACTTCGAAAGGGTATATTTCATGGAGCCGCCGCGCTCGTCGCGGCAACGATCGCCACTCATGCCTCCGCCCAGGCGGACGACGTCGCCGGCTTCTATAAGGGCAAACGGATCAGCGTCTATATCGGCAGCTCGCCCGGCGGCGGCTACGACACCTATTCCCGCCTGATCATCCGGCATTTCGGCAAATACATCCCCGGCAAGCCCGAGATGTTGCCTCGCAACATGCCGGGCGCCAGCAGCCGGCGCGCGGCGGCATATCTCTATAACGTCGCGTCCAAGGACGGTCTCTCGCTCGGCGTGGTCAACCAGGAACTGCCCCTGGCCCAGGCGCTGGGCGAAAAGATGAATTTCAATACCTTGAAATTCGAATGGATCGGCAGCCCGGACTACGACGTCCGTGTCGTCACCACCTGGCATACCTCGGGCGTCAAGACGATCGAGGATGCCAAGAGGAAATCGATCACCATGGGCGCCACGGGGCCTGTCTCGGCGTCGGGCTACCCCGAGATGCTGAACACCCTGTTCGGGACCAAGTTCCGATCTGTCCGAGGCTACAAGGGCGGGGCCGCCGTCAATCTCGCGATGGAGCGCGGCGAGGTCCACGGGCGCGCCGACAACGCGTGGTCGTCCTGGCAGGGGGATCACGCGGACTGGATCCGGGACAAGAAGATCCACATCATCGTCCAGGTCGGCCTCGAGCGGTCGCCCGACCTTCCCGACGTGCCGCTTCTCATGGACCTGGCGAAAGACCCGGACCTGCGCGAGGTCCTCAAGCTGATCTCGACCTCCGGCTCCATGGGGCATCCGGTGATCGCGCCGCCCGGCGTGCCCAAGGAGAGGGTGATCGCCCTCCGCCGCGCCTTCGACGCGACGATGAAGGATGCCGCCTTTCTGAAGGACGCCAAGGCGGTGGGCCGGCCGATCCGGCCGGTCACGGGCGAAAGGCTGGAAAAGATCGCGGGCGACGTCCTTGCCGCGCCGCAGCACATCAAGGACCGGGCGAAGACCTTGGCGCCGGTCAAGAAGCGCAAGAAGAAAAAGAAGAAGAAGAACTAATCGATCAGGAGGAAACCACCATGCCGAGCGTCAACAAGATCAATCCCGATCCGCATACCTGGGACCGCCTGTTCGCCAATGTCGGCCAGTTGGCGGTCATCACCACCGTCGATGCCCGGGGAAACGTCAACGCGGCGTCCTTCGCGACCTGCGTCCGCGTCGTCCACGCCCCGGTCCACATCGCCTTCACCACCAGCCTCTACAAGGACACGTACAAGAACGTCCAGGAAACGGGCCAGTTCACCGTCAACCTTCCGTCCTTCGACCGCGACGTCCTGGAAAAGGTCTGCGTCCTCGGGTTGACATTCGACCGCGGGGTCAACGAGCTCGAAAAGGCGGGTTTGACGTCCATTCCGGGCCTGGCCGTGAAGCCGCCGCGCGTGGTCGAGTGCCACCGCCACTTCGAATGCGAGGTCGTCTGGACCAAGGAATGGGAAGAGAAGGACATGAAGGTCGGGCGCGTGACCATCGTCGGGAACTGCGTCGCGGCGTCGGTCGACGAGGACTGCGTCGACGAACGCGGCTACATCGTGTGGGACCGGGTGAAACCGGTGCAGTACTGCGGCGCGCCTTACCTCAAGTACCATGGCGAGCCGTACAAGCACATGTTCGCCGCCGCCTACGAGACCATGACGGTCAGCACGCCCTACGAGGGACCCGAGGTGGCGGCCCACGACAAGATGGTCAAGAACGAGGACCATTTCTATTGATGGGGGAGTGACGCCCGCGAGGCGCCACTGCGCAAGAGAGCCTCGCGCCGGTTCATCTCGGCCCGGCCGCCGTTGGGACGGTCATCGTCCCGGGTCCGCCGCGCTCCCGAGGATCGGCCGGGGCGCCTTCGGCGCCGTCGTTTTTGCCCTGCCGCAACCGCGGCTGGATGGTAGAATGCCCGCGTTTCTAGTGCCTTAGGGTCGAAAGCGATGGTCCCATGCGCGCCGTGACCGGCCAGGTCTCACGCCGTGAGGTGCTCCTCGGCACGGCGGCGCTCGGCGCGGTGTCGGTGCTGGGCACCCCGGGCTGTGTGGAGGCCACCCCGCAGAATCCTCTCGCCGCCGCCGACGGCCGGCGGCTCTTCACCCTCGGCGTCGCCTCGGGCGAGCCGCTGCCCGGCAGCGTCGTGATCTGGACCCGGCTCGCGCCCGATCCGCTCGGCGGCGGCGGCATGCCGCCCGAGCCCGTGCGCGTCCGCTGGGAGGTCGCCGCGGACGAGGCCATGCGCAAGGTGGTGAAACGCGGCACCGCCACCGCGCGGCCCGAATTCGCCCATTCCCTGCACGTCGAGGTCATGGGGCTCGAGCCGCACCGCTGGTACTGGTACCGGTTCGATGCCGGCGGCGAGGCGAGCCCCGTGGGGCGCACCCGCACCGCGCCCTCGGCCGGGGCGGGGCTTGACCGCTTCCGCCTCGCCTTTACGTCCTGCCAGAACTACCAGCACGGCTACTTCACCGCCTACCGCCACCTGGCCGCCGAGGACCTCGACCTGGTGGTGCATCTCGGCGATTACATTTACGAGGGCCGCGTCCGGAGGAATAAGGTCCGCCGCCACAATTCCGGGGACTGCGAGACGCTCGCGGACTATCGCAACCGCTACGCCCTTTACAAGCTCGATCCCGACCTGCAGGCGGCCCATGCCGCGTTCCCCTGGTACGCCGTGTCCGACGACCACGAGGTGCGCAACGATTACGCCAACGACAGGGACTCGGACCCCGGCATGGACAGGGCGGCGTTCCTCAGGCTGCGGGCGGCGGCCTACCGGGCCTATTACGAGCACATGCCGTTCCGCGCCGCCCAGCGCCCAGTGGGCCCCACCATGCGCCTCTACCGCGCCGGCACTATGGGCGACCTCATCGACCTCAACCTTCTGGATACGCGCCAGTACCGGACCCACCAGCCCTGCGCCGTCAAATGGGACGAAAGGTGTGCAGGCACCATGGACGCCGGCGCGACGATGCTGGGCGCGGCCCAGGAGGCATGGCTCGGCGCCCGCCTGCACCGGGGCGCCGCCCGCTGGACGGTCCTCGCCCAGCAGGTGCCGATGATGCGGCGCATGCGAATGTCGCGCGGCGCCGCCCTCTACAACATGGACAAATGGGACGGCTACGTGGCCGCGCGCGCGCGCCTGCTTGCCGCGGTCCGGGCCCTCAGGCCCGACGGGCTCATCGTCCTTTCCGGCGACGTCCATGCCGCCTGGGCGGGGACCCTCAGGCAGGATTTCGGCGACCCCGCCTCGCCGGCCCTCGGCACCGAATTCGTCGGCACCTCGATCGCCTCGGGCGGGGACGGCCGGGCGATGCGCCCGCGCGCCCGGCGGATTCTCGCGGCCAACCCCGATATCGTCTTCCATGACGGCCGGCGCGGTTATACCCGGTGCGAGGTGACGCGGCAGACCTGGCGCAGCGATTACCGGGTGCTGGACTACGTCACGCGGCCGGGAGCGCCCATGGAGACCGCGGCGAGCTTCACCATCGCCCACGGGCACCCCGGGGCCGAGCCGACCTGACACTCATTGGCGGCGGGTCACCGGTTGGGGGAGTCCACCGGGGCGGTCACGGGCCGTGATGGGGCGAGGGGTGGAGTCGTTTCCGTCATCGGCGCGGGCCGGCCGTAATTGGCAATAGCGATCACGCCGACCGTCGCGATTAAAAGCAGCCCCGCCAGCGATACAGGCGCCCAGAACAGGCGGAGGGCGGCCCTTCCCGCGACATAGCGCTTCGCCCACAGGACAAAGAAGGAAAGCGCACAGGCCGCGATCTGCCAGCCGTAGAACGCGGTGACCCGGTTGAGGCCGCGGGTGAAGCCGTCGCCCGTGGGGGCGGTGAGAAAAAACGCGGCGAAGGACCAGCTGTAGGTTCCGGCCCAAAGGGCGAAGAGTCCCCATGCCAGCCTGCGCCCCTGTTGTTCCGTCACCCGGCGCCCTCCCCATTTATCCCACTTGCCCGGCGGCAGCCGGGTCGGCGGACCGCACCATACCACCATCGGTGCGAGCCCGCGAATTGCGGCTTTCCGCCGGCCCGGGGGGCGGCTAGTATCTCGGCAACACGACTTGATCCAAGGACCGGCAGGGCGCGGGGCAGGGGCCCGGCGCACCTCCGGCACTGTGCCTGATGCCCGATCAGCCCGCTTTCATCGAACGCTTCGGCCTCTGGTCCGACGAGCAATGCCACGCGGCGGCCGACCTCAAGCGCCGGATCGAGCGGGAGGAGCCCACGCTGATCCGTCTCGCCTGGACCGATTCCCACGGGGCGTCCCGCGCCAAGGCGGTGACGGTGCCCGCGTTCCTGGGCGCGCTCGAGACCGGTTACAACATCAACGTCGCCACCACGACGCTGGATTCGGCCAATGCCCGGACCTTCAGCTCCTTCACCCGCGGCGGCGGCATGGGGCTGGATGAGATGACGGGCTCGCCCAACATCCGCATCGTCCCGGATCCCGCCACCTACCGCACGCTGCCCTGGGCATCGGGGGTGGGCTGGGTGCTGTGCGACGAGTATTTCAACACCGGCACGCCCTATCATTTCTCCCCGCGTCACCTCATGCGCCGCCAGCTCGCCCGCCTCAAGGACAAGGGCATGGACTTCGTGACCGGGCTGGAGGTCGAATGGTATCTCCTCAAGGTGGACGAGGAGCTGGGAGAGAGCCATCAGAGCCTGCCCGGCGCCCGGGGGCGGCCGCTCGCCACCCGGCCGGTGGAGCCCGGCTATTCGTATCATTCGGAATCCAACATGGACCTGATGCAGCCCGTGCTTTCGAAGCTGGCCCAGGCGTACGACGTGCTCGGGCTCGGGCTCAGGTCGGTCGAGAACGAATGGGGGCCGGGCCAGGTGGAATGCACCTTCGCGCCGAAGCCCGGGATCGACGCCGCCGACGACCTCCTGCTGTTCCGCACCGCGACCAAGCAGGTCTGCAGGCGGCTCGGCTATATCGCGACCTTCATGTGCCGCCCGGCGCTCAAGGGCTATTATTCCTCGGGCTGGCATCTCCACCAGTCCCTGGTGGATGATAGGACCGGGGCGAACCTGTTCGCGCCCAGGGAGGGCGAGGGGCAGGCGCCGCTTTCCGCCCTCGGCATGGACTACCTCGGCGGCCTCATGGAGCACGGCGTCGCGGCCTCCGTCTTCGCGACGCCGACGGCGAACGGCTACCGGCGCTTCAGGCCGAATTCCCTCGCCCCGGACAGGGTCTGCTGGGCCTACGACCACCGCGGCGCGATGCTGCGGGTGCTGGGCTCCCCCGGCGATCCCGCGGCACGGATCGAGAACCGCGTCGGCGAGCCCGCGGCCAATCCCTATCTCTACATGGCCTCCCAGATCGCCGCCGGGCTCGACGGCATCGAACGGCACCTCGATCCCGGGCCGGAGAGCGACGAGCCCTACGCGGCGGAACGGCCGGCGCTGCCCGCCTCCCTCGCCGCCGCGCTCGATGCGCTCGAGGGCTCGGCGCTCTACCGCAAGGCGTTCGGGGACGTCTTCATGGATTATTATCTTCGGCTCAAGCGCAACGAGCTCGGCCGCTTCCTCGCCCACCTCGAGGATGAGGGCAAGACCATCGCCGAAATGGGAGAGGAGCCCACCCAGTGGGAACAGAACGAATATTTCGATTTCTTTTGACGGACGACGGACCGGGACGCGCGGGATGCGCCGCGGGCGGGAGCGGGGAATAGAGCCATGGACAACGAGAGCGGACCGACCAACGCGGGCCCCGCCCGGGATTGGGATGCCCTGGTGGCGGAGGACCGGGTGCACCGCAGCCTCTATACCGATCCGGCCATCTTCGCGGCCGAGATGACGGCCGTCTTCGGCGGTACCTGGACCTACCTCGCCCATGAGAGCCAGATCCCGGAGAACGATGATTTCGTGACCACGCGGCTCGGCCTCAGGCCCATCATCGTGCTGCGCGACCGGGAGGGCGTATTGCGGGCGCTGTTCAACCGCTGCACCCACCGCGGCGCCACCGTCTGCCGGCAGGCAAAAGGCTCGGCCCGCGTCTTCCAGTGCGCCTATCACGGCTGGACCTTCTTCAACACCGGGCGGCTCGGCGGCGTGCCCTGGCCCGACGGCTACGCCTGCGATTTCAAGGAGCCGAAATACAACCTCGCCCAGCTGCCGAGGGTCGAGAGCTACCGCGGCTTCATCTTCGGGACCCTGGATGCGGGCGCGCCGCCCATCGCAGAGCACCTCGGCCCGATGGCCGGAATCATCGACCGGTGGCTCAACCGCCATCCCGGGGGACGGGTCGTGCTCTGCGAGGCTAACCGGCTGAAATACAAGGGAAACTGGAAGCTCGCCTACGACAATTCGGCGGACGGCTACCACGTGAAGTTCTCCCACCGCTCGCTTCTCGAGATGGAGAACCGGCTCAAGACGGGGGACGAGAAGGGCATGTCCTTCTACAAGGACGCGCCGGACGAGGCGCCGATGTATGTCCAATATCTCGGGCGCGGCAACCACCTCAAGGACAAGCGGCCCAATGTCGAGGACCGCGCCGGCGCGCTTTGGGAGATCGAGGGCGCGCATCCGGGGATGGAGCATTTCGAGGCGTCCATCCGCCAGCGGCTCGGCGACAGGGCGGACCGCGCGCTCGATCTCGCCGCGTCGGAGCCGGTCAACATCAACGTCTTTCCCAACCTCTTGATCCTCGGCAACCACATCCAGGTCCTGCAGCCCGTGGCCGTCGACGAGACCGACTCGACCTGGTTCGGGACGGCGGTGGTGGACGAGGGCGGCGAGCTCGAGGGCGCGGTGGCCGACGTGAATACGCTCCGCATGCGGACCATGGAAAGCTTCCCCAACTTCGGCGAGGTCGACGACGCCACCAATTTCGAGGAGATCCAGCGCGGCCTTGCCGCGGCGGAGGATCCCTGGGTCTACATGCACCGGGGCCTCGGCATCCCGGGGCGCGTCAAGACCGATGCGGGGGGCATCATCACCGCGCCCGCCACCGACGAGGTGTTCATGCGCGAGACCTACCGCTACTGGAAGGAACTGATGGCGGCGCCCGCGAAGCTCGAAATCCGGCGCGAGGTGTAAGGGCGATGGCCGCCACGCCGGATCCCTCGCGCGTCTCCGCCTACGTGACCGACGCCTTCTACGAGGCCCTGGTCGCGGACTTCACCGGCTGGCAGGACGACAACAGGGCGATCGCCGATCCGGCGGTGCGCGAGGCGGCGCGCGCCTTCCTCGAGCGCGAGGCGCGGCTTCTCGACAACCACCTCTATGACGCATGGCTCGGCCTGTTCGCGCCCGAGTGCCTTTACTGGGTGCCGGGGACGCCGCAGGGCGGCGATCCGCGCGCCGAGGTCGCGGTCTGCCTCGACGACCGCAGGCGGCTCGAGGACCGGGTCTTCCGCCTCAGGACCGGCGCGGCCTGGTCCCAGATCCCGCTCTCGCGCACCGTGCGCATGATCGCCAACGTGGAGCCCTTCGCCTCGGGCGCCGAGGGGATCGTCATGGTGCGCTCCAACCTCCTGATCAACGAGTTCAGGGCGGGCGAGGTGCGCGCGCTCGCGAGTTGGTGCGGCCATCGCCTGCGCCGCGTCCAAGGGGGGTTCGAGATCCTGGTCAAGCAGGTCAACCTGATTCAGTGCGACCAGAACCTGCGCAACCCCAGCATCATCATCTGAGCGACCGCACTCCGGAATCGCCCCTGCCGGGTGGCTACGGACGGTGGCGGCCATCTTGCGCAAGGCCTATGCCATGCCGAAGGAGACCCTTGCCCTGATCAAGTCGATCCTCGGCGACAAGACCGGCATCGCCACATGCTCCGATTGCACCGCGGCCGCCAGGTGCCAGAAGAGAAAGAGGAAGAAGAAAAAGAAAAAAGCTCGTAGCCCAAGTTCGGGGAAAGGATCACAATCCCACGGGGCGGTCCCGGCGGGACCGCCCCGTGGTTTGCCCGCCTCGGCGGGCGTCTGATGATGTGCGGTTGGAGTGAAGTCATGATCGGTCAGCCGATTGCCGCGCGCCTCCGGGGCATCCTGGCGGCCCTTGTCCTGACCTTGGCATGGGCGTTGGCCGCCGCCGCTCAGCAGAAGGTCGATCTCGAACTCATCCTGATGGTCGACGGGTCGGGCAGCGTCGATGAGAACGAGTTCCTCCTGCAGCGGCTCGGCTACGCCCAGGCGCTCCGCAACCCCCGCGTGCTGAGCGCGATCCGCAACGGCCCCCTCGGGCGCATCGCGCTGGCCTACGTGGAGTGGAGCGGCCCGGAGCTCAAGGTGCCGATCGTCGACTGGACCGTGATCTACGACCGGGCTTCCATCGAGGCCTTCGCCAAGAAGCTGGAGGATACCCCGAGGCAGCTCTACGGCGGAGGCACGGCAGTGGGCGACGCGATCCTTTACGGGGCGCGGGCGATCCAGACCAACCCTTTCGAGGGCACCCGCAAGGTGGTCGACCTCTCGGGCGATGGGCCCGACCGCAACGGCCTGCCCGCGGTGTTCGGACGCGACCGCGCGGTGGCCGCGGGCATCACCGTCAACGGCCTGCCGATCCTGGGCGAATTTCCAGGCCTCGACGTGTTCTTCATCGACAACGTCATCGGCGGCCCGGGGGCGTTCTCGATCCCCGCCAAGACCTTCAAGGACTTCCACCGCGCGATCCTGACCAAGCTGATCCGCGAGATCGCGGGCAGGGAAGACCCCGCCGCGCCCTCGCGCCGCCACGCGGCCCGCCCCGGGCGCGCCCACTGACCGGGGCCGCGCGCCCTGCGGGACTCCTCACCTCCCGGCCGATCTTGATGTTCTTCCTGTTCTATGCCGGCACCTCGGCCGCCAATGTGGGCATCAACCAGTTCGCGGTCGCGGCGATGACCGAGATCCACGGCGTGCCGCTCACCCTCGCCAATTCGGTGCTGACCATCTACCTGTTCGCGGTGATGGTGGGCGTCCTTCCGGGCGGCTGGGCCGCCGACAAGACCGCCCGCCACGGGCTGGTGCTCGCCTTCGGGTTCGGAATCTCGGCCGTGCTCGTCGCTGTGGTGGGGCTGGAAGGCATGGGGTTCTGGCCGGCGCTTGGGCTGCTGGCGCTGGTCGGCGTCGTCCGCGGCTTCGTGCAGGCCTCGCGCGACGTGATGGTCCGCGGCATCGCGCCGGAGGGCAGCTCGGAACGGTGTTCGGATTCGCCAGCACCGGCTTCCTCGCGGGACAGGCTCTGGCGCTGCCGGTCTACTGCCTGCTGCTGGACCTCGGCTCGCCCGCGGTGGTGTTCTGGGTGTCGGCGGCGTTCACGGTGCTCTGTTTCCTCATGGTCCTGCCGGACCTGGCGCGCGAGCCCCGGTCCGCCTGAAACCGGTCCCGCCGCGGCCCTGGTGACGTAAGAGCCGTTCCGGAAAGTTGTTGAATCGGAAGAATCGTTTGTGATTCTGTGCGTGGCATCCGTTTTGGAGGAGGATGCCCGATGTGGACTGCCGATCATCGCCGCGCGGCCGACCGCCGCGGCCT
>Ga0326597_10000750_pt1 | contig 55597 bp, 40 predicted proteins | sample RVTome_12_FD_203789 | JGI IMG/M metagenome (GOLD analysis project Ga0326597, IMG submission 203789) | Soil microbial communities from uranium-contaminated site in the Upper Colorado River Basin, Wyoming, United States - RVT100D185 | ecosystem: Environmental > Terrestrial > Soil > Contaminated >...
CCGCGTGGTCGTCCTGGACCACTACGCACGCAACCCCGTCATGATCTCCGAGGACCGCGGAACCACCTGGGAATCCCGCGGGTTCACGACGCTGTCCGACCGGTCCCGGCAGGCGAGCTGCATGGTTGTCGATCCGGCGGACGGTGACCGTTGGCTGATCGGCACGGGGTTCGATCGCATGCGCCCCGGCGACGGCCTGTGGCACACCCCCGACGCGGGACGGTCGTGGCTGCAGGTCGCCTTCCCGGGCGCGACGATCAACCACCTGGCCATGCGCGACGACGTCGTGTTCGCGGTCCTGAACACGCCTGACACGGGCAAGACCACCGAGGTCGCCGGGATGTATCGGTCTGCCGACTTCGGCACGACATGGCAGCGGGTGGTGAGGTTGCCGGTCGCACCGCAGATCAACACGCTGTCGGTCGGTGCCTCCGGGACCCTCTACGTCGGCATGATCACGCCCGAGGCCTCGATCTTCCGCAGCGACGATGCCGGAGCCAGCTGGCAGCCGATGCTTCCCGGCGTGCAGGCGATCTGGAACATCCTCGAGCTTCCCGACGGCTCGGTCCTGGCCGGCGCCTTCGTCGGTGGTGGCGGCCTGCTGCGCACCATCGACCGTGGCGCGACCTGGGAGCCCACCAAGGGCATCGAGAGCCACTCGACGATGGGGCTGGGCCGCAACCCGGTCACGGGCACGGTCTACGCCGGGGTGTTCGCGAACACCGGCGCCTACCGCTCCACCGACGGCGGCCAGACCTTCGAGTTGTCGACCGCCGGCCTGCGCGGGTCGTACGTCACCAGCCTGGTGTCGGGCAGCCGATCGGGCGAGCTGATTGCGACGATGCTCGGCACGTACAACGTGATCCCCGATGCCAACGTCAACGCCATGATGCACACGGTCGACGGCGGCCGGACGTGGCAACGGCTGGGTTCAATCGACTCGCACGGGACCTGCGTGGCGATCCACCCCACCGATCCCAGGCGCCTGCTGGCAGGGACGTTCGGCGACGGTCTGTTCGAGAGTGAGGACGCCGGCCAGACCTGGACGGGCCCGATGCTTGCGGGCCACGTGATCACGGCGGCCGCCTGGTTGCCCGACGGTGCGGCCCTGGTGGCCGGATTCCACGCGACCATCGCCAGTGCCTTCGACGCGACGACAGCGACACCAGCGGTTCGGCGTCGACCCGCCGCCGGGGGGGACTGGAACGAGGTCCGCTCGCCCGGGCACGCGCTGGGCTTCGCCGTGGTGGACGGCCGTGTCGTGACGGCCGGCGGCGACGGCGTCCACGCCTCCGATGACGGTGGCGTGGGCTGGGTACGCCTGCGCGACGTGCCCGCCCGCGCCATCGCCGTCACCGACAAGCGCTGGTGGGTCGACAGCGGCGCGCGGGCCGTGGCCTGGTCTGACGACGCGGGGGTGACGTGGCACGACGTCGACCTGCCGATCGAGTCGGGACAGAACCGGTGGATCCATGCCCTGCACGCGGACGGGGACAGCATCGTGGTCGGCGTCGATGGGGCGGAGTGGCACCTCGACGGCAGTGGTGACAGAACCGGCGGCGTCCTGGTCAGCCACGACGCCGGTCTGACGTGGGAACGCGATGAGGACGGCCTGACCACGACCCACGCCTGGGGCCTTGCCCGCGACGTGACCGGCCAACTCTTCGTCGGCACCTACGGCGGCGGCGTGTTCCGCCAGGTGTCGTGATGGCCGCCCGTCCCGGTGCTGGTGTGCGAGGTGGCCAACTTCCGCGGTGGAGGCGCCGGCGTCGTCGCACGTGGGCGTCGGTGGCTGTCGGCGCGGTGGTGGTCGGTGCGGTCGCAACGTCGTCGTCCGTGGCGGTCCAGTCCCCCCGGGTGCTGCACCCGGCCGGTGGCGACGCCACCCGGTCACTCGTCACCGTCCATCCGCCCGATCTGCTGTTGGCCGACGAGTTCGCGGACCCGCCCATGTGGGCGCGTCCGCAGGCGTACTGGATCGCGGACGCCCAGCTCGACGTCGCCGAGGCGACACGGCAGATCGAGGGATTCCGCCAGGCAGGCCTGGGCGGGATCACGTACGAGTACGGGGCCTTCGGTGGCCAGGCGCTTGCCGGTCCGCACGTTGGTGGCGATCAACCGGACGGCCACCTCAGCGACGCGTGGTTCATCTACCTCGAGGGAGTCCTGGACGCCTTGGCCGAGCGCGACATGACCATGTACGCCATCGACGTGCCCTTCACGCCCAGCGGCTCCGCGGGCGGTCAGGTTGCGGAGCCCGCCCGTGGCGGCGACCCGGACCTGGGCTGGACGACGTTGGTCGAGGTGGTGCCGGCCACGCAGTACGAGGTCGTGACGCGGCCCTACTGGATCGATGTCATGAATCCCGCGGCCGTCGCCCGGTACCTCGAGCTGGCTTATCAGCCCTACGTCGACCACGTGCCCGATCACCTGGGTACGACCTTGCAGGCGTTGTGGAGCGACGAGGTCGCGTTCCATCCAACCGCCACCGAGCCGACCTTCAAGGCGTTCCCGCCGCGCTTCCCGGAGATCCCCTGGACGCCCGGCTTCGATGCGTGGTTCGCCGACCGCTACGGCTACGAGCTCACCCCGGAGAAGCTGGACCTCATCTTCCAGTACCGACCCGACCTGCCCGAGTCGCGCCGTGTGGCGCACGACTACTGGGAGGCGGCATCGTTGCGGTTCGCGGAGACGTACTACGGCGGGCTGTCCGCCTGGGCCAACGACCACGGCATCGGATCGATCGGGCAGCTGCTGGGAGAGGAGACCACGGAGCAGCACTGGGTGACCGAGGCCAGTTACTACCGTGCTGCCTCGCAGTCGACGGTCGCATCGACCGACCTCATCCTTGGCAACATCGACGTGGCCGACACGCCGTTCTGCGACGGCCAGAGTTGTTACGGCATGACGATGAAGTTCATCTCGTCGGCCGCCCATCTGTTCGACCGCGGTCGCGTGCACATCGAGTTCCTGGACGTGGCGTCGGCCGAGGTGAAGGAACGCCCATCGATGCTCCGCTCGATGATCGACCACGCCTTCGTGCGTGGCGTCAACAACCTTGCGATGCACGCCTACAACCACAACGGCGACGGGTACGGCGAGAACAACCCGCTGTTCCACCGCCAACGGATCATCAACGACTACATCGGCCGGCTGAGCTACCTGCTGTCCGGCGGCCACACCCTGCCCGACCTGGCGATCGCCTACGCACCGGAGACCTACTGGGTCGGCGACGTCTGGAACCGGCACACGGTGGCACGCACCGCCGCGGTCATCGGGTCGGACTGGGAGTACGACGTCGTCCCGGTCGAACTGCTCGAGGACCCGCAGACCGGGATCTCGGGCGGTGTGCTGCGCTACGGGCCACAGTCCTACCGAGGGATCGTCCTGCCGGACTGGCCCGCGGCGTCGCTGGAAGTGCTCCAGCGCCTGGAGGCCTACGTCATGGGCGGGGGGACCGTTGCAGTCGTCGGTCGTGTGCCCGTCTGGGAGACGCGGGGTCGCGACGACGAACTCCGCGACGTGGCGACCCGCCTGTTCGGGTTCGACCCGGCCACGCCGCCACCGACGTTCACCAGCACGCAGCGCGGCGCCGGTCGCGTCATGTGGCTGCCCCTGCACACCAATGCGGAGATGGAACGGTCCACCCCACTGGACGTCGCGATGTACGCCCCCCTCGTGGACGCGCTGCGGACCGCCGTCGTGCCGCGGGCGATGATCCATGGCGGCGCTGACCTGCCCTCGGGTCATGCCAGCATCGAGGTACTGCCGTACCGGCGGGCGGGCGATGACGTCTACTTCGTCGCGAACTTCCCGGACTGGGTCGACAAGTTTCCCGCCCGTCCCGGCGCCCACCCCTGGGACTTCGTCGGGCGCGACCAGGCCGTCGTGCTCGACGTCCCCAACACGGGCGTGCCGCAGGCATGGGATGCGCAGACGGGGGAGGTCCGTCGGCTCTGGCACTACGACGTCGTTGGCGACAGGATCCGGATTCCGCTTGACGTCCCGGCGTATGGCTCGGTCGCCATCCGGCTCGACCCCACCGTCGACGCCGCTCTGGCGCCGCACGTGACGGCGACCAACCTGGTCGACGTGGTGGTGGCCGCCAACGGCACGGTCATCGGCCACCTGCCACCGGGCGTTGGGTCCATCGCGACCGCGACGGTCGCCACGGGGGCAAGCCTGCGAACGCTGACAGCGACCGTGACGGGCCCGCGTACCACGGACCTGAGCCAGTTCGTCTGGGACCTCGAGTGGCCTGACGGGGGGACGGCGCAGCGCCGGCAGGGCTCGTGGTACGACCCAGCGGTGGACCCGCTGTACCTGCCTCGGACCCCGTGGTACCGCGACGGCGGCACCTACCGCGGCACGGTCACGGTGCCGGCCGTGGCGGGGCGTCGGATCGTGGTTGACCTCGGACGGGTCGGCGACGTCGGCACGCTGACCGTCAACGGCACGCAGGTGGGCACCCGGATGTTCCCGCCCTATGCCTGGGACGTGACCGACCTGGTGTCGGCCGGCCAGAACCAACTCGAACTGTTGGTCGAGACCTCCAGGGCCGCCGAATTGGGTGGCGACGCACAGTGGCCGTCGGGGCTGCTCGGTCCCGCACGAATCATCGACATGCCCGCTGTGACGCTGCGGCCGCCGAACATCCGTCTCTGACCGCCTGGACGGCCGGTCGCGCAGGTCGTCCGTCACCCGAAGTCCATCCGAGGATTGCGCCATGCCCGAAGCCCAACGTCTCACGTTCGTGCTCAACGAGGCGGGAATGCTGGCCAGCGTCCGGAACGAGCAGGGCCGACCCCAGGACGGGGGCGCGCCCGACGAATCGGTCGGTGCGGCATCCACGGGCCTGTCGTTGGCGTCGTGGGGATGGTCGTTCGACGTCGGCGGCATCGACCACGCCCACCGCCCGACGACGGGGGGCCCATCGTGCATGACCGCGGGTGACCAACCGGGGACGTGGCAAGGCCCACTGGCCGACGTGGCATGGGCGTTCGACCAGCCAGCCGACGGCATCATCCGGACGCGCTGGACGGTGACGAACACGTCGGACGCGACGCAGACCGTCGGTCACATCCTGGTCGCCGACTGGCTCCTTGGCCAGCGCTTCCAGGAGTTGTTCGACTACCGAACCTCGGGCGACGTCGCCTTCGCGGCCATCGGACGTGGCGCAACCTCGTCGGTCCTGGTGGTGTCCGAGAACCCGTTCGTCTCCTTCGACCTCGGTGACGTCCGGCTGCGGGTGACCACGCGCGCCAACCTGCGACTGCGGCCGGGGGAGGTCCTGCACGGCGAACCGATCTACGTCATGGTCGTGCCCGAACGCGCTGGCACGGTCGTCGGACGCTGCCTGCCGAAGGCGGATGGATCGCTGCCCGATCGCGGCGGGCTGCCCAACCCTCGCAACCGGGTGCTGGACGACGCCGAGGTGGCGGCCCTGCGCAACCTGATGGCCTGGCGCATCCCGCGTCGTCGACCGGACAACGCCATGCTCGACCTTGACTGGGTCAACGCCCTGCATCCCGAGGTCGCCCCCAGCCCAAACCAGACGGCGCCACAGGACGTCGCAGCCATGCTCGCCAAGCACCGCGGGCTGATGGACGAGATGGCCGAACTCGGCGTCGGGCGGATCATCATCGACCAGGCCCTTGCCCGAGAGCCCGACCGTGGCATCCCCGACAAGGCAGGTTGGGAGGTCGACCATCGTGCCCAGCCGATCCTGGAGGACGCCCACCAACGGGGGCTGCGCATCGGGCTGTACAACGGCTGCGGCAATTGGCCCTCGACGTGGCCGGGCATGTACTCGGCCTCGATCGACTTCCCGCTGGACGACCCCGCCTGGAAGATCCAGGACGCGAACGGCGCGGGCATCGTCGCCAAGGCCCCGGGTCATCCCATCCTCGCCCCTGAGCCGGGGACGCGCAGCGTGAACTGCCTGGCCCACCGACCGTTTCGCGACTGGTTCATCGACGTGGTGTCGGCGACCATCGATCGCCACGGCCTGCAGTGGTGGGGCTGGGACGTCGACGACGCGTGGCAGTTCACGATCGGCAGCTGCTTCGCGACTGGCCACGACCACGGGCCGGGCGACACGAGCTACAGCCTGTGGCGAGCGATGCACGAGGTTGAGGGCGAGTTGCGCCGGCGCCACCCAGACCTCGTGATCATGAACTACTGGGGCCGCAAGGCCGTCGGCTCGTTCGGCCTGACGGAATGCGACGTGAACGAGAACTCGTGCGAGTACCTCTCGGTGTGGCCCGAGGGTGGGCAGATCGCGCAGATGATGGGCGGTGACGCCACTTGGCGTTTCGGCTGGTGGGACACGACGTTGGCATGGCCGAGCGCGAACGACCTGCGCCTGCAGTTCTGGGTCAACGCCGTGGATCGGTTCCTGCCCAACCACCTGGGCTACGGCCCCTTCAACGGTGAACTGGTCGAGTTGATCGGCGCCATCGCGGCCGGCGCCCTGATCGCGGTCTACGACTCCGTACCGGTGGCGCTGCGACCGACCGTGGCCGCATGGCTGCGCTTCTTCGACGCGGAGCAGGACCTCCTCGGCCGCGGACACCCGGCTTGGGGCCCCCCGCGGCGCGCAGGGGTGGACGGCTGGTGGCACGAGGAGGCGGGCAGGGCCCTGGCCTTCCTGTTCAACCCGAATGCCATGCCCCTCACCGTCGAGGTGCCGGACATCGCCCGCGGTGCCGGGACTGCGGTGCGCGAACGCTCACCCGAGGCGGGACCGTGGCTGGCGCTCGACGGGGTGGTGGAACACCGGGGGCCGATCACGGTGGAGGTGCCGGCTGCCTCGTGGCTGGTGCTGGAGGTGATGGCCAGCATCGGGCGCGACCTTGCCGACACCACCGCCCACCCGGCCGGCGGCGACGCGCAGCCCTTCGCGTGGTCACCCGCTGTCCTCGCCGCACACGAGGCCTCGCTGCCGGCCTTTCCCCTCGACCTGGCGTCGTCCAACATGACCAGGACATCGTTGTATCCGGCGGGTGGGAGTTCGGGGGCGCGCACGCTGTGAGCGCGCTGCCATCGGCCGTGCCCGGTCGCCGGAGGGCGACTTGTCCACCTGTCATATAGGATGACGAGCTTGCAGGCGACCTCCGTGGGGCAAAGATGACCGTTCGCGTCGCGATCGTGGGGACCGGGAACATCGGTACGGACCTGCTGGCGAAGGTCCACCGCAACCCCGTGCTGGAACTGGTGGGCGTTGCGGGGATCGACCCCGACTCCGACGGGATCCGACGTGCGCGCGACCTCGGGTACCACGCCACCTCGGACGGCCTCGATGGCCTGCTGCGTGAATTCGGGGACATCGCCGCGGTCTTTGACGCGACGTCGGCCCGCGCCCACCGAGCGCACGGCGAGGCGCTGGTTGCGGCTGGGGTCCGATCGATCGACCTCACCCCGGCGGCCCTGGGGCCAGCGGTCGTGCCATCGGTCAACCTCGGTGACCACGCGGACGCCGTCGACGTCTCGCTGATCACGTGCGGCGGCCAGGCAACGATCCCGATCGTCGCCGCCGTCGCCCGCGAGACCCCGGTCGAGTACGCGGAGATCGTCGCGACCATCGCATCGCTGTCCGCAGGCCCCGGCACGCGCCAGAACATCGACGAGTTCACCCGGGCGACGGCCCGCGGGATCGAGCGGGTCGGCGGTGCCGCCCGAGGCAAGGCGATCATCGTCCTGAACCCCGCCGAGCCGCCGATCCTCATGCGCAACACGGTCTACGTTCGTGCGCCTGGCCTGGACGCCGGCAAGGTGTCCGAGAGCATCGCCGCCATGGTGGCCGATGTGCAGTGCTACGTACCCGGCTACCGCCTGCGGTCCGCCCCGCTGATCGACGGTGACCAGGTCACCGTCCTGATCGAGGTGGAGGGCGCGGGCGACCACCTTCCGCCCTACGCGGGCAACCTCGACATCATGACGTCGGCCGCGATCCGGGTCGCAGAGGGCATGGACGTGCCCACGAGCAACGACACCGCAGAGGTGGCGCGATGACCGCGATCCGGGTGGTCGACTCGACCCTTCGTGACGGTTCGCATGCCGTCTCCCACCAGTTCACGCCCGAGCAGGTCGCTGCCGTCGCCACGCAGTTGGACCGCGCCGGCGTCTACGCGATCGAGGTTGGCCACGGCGATGGGCTCGGTGGCTCGTCGATCCAGTACGGCGAGGCGCCCCACGATGATCTGGCCAAGGTCGCCGCGGCCGCCGCGGTCATCGAGCGCGCCAGGCTGGCCGTGTTGCTGCTGCCCGGGGTGGGCACCAAGGACGACCTGCGGGCGGCGCGCGACGCCGGCGCCCAACTGGTTCGCGTGGCAACCCACTGCACTGAGGCCGACATCGCCGAACAGCACATCGCGCTGGCGCGGGAACTGGGGATGGAGGTCTTCGGTTTCCTGATGATGGCGCACATGGCCGAACCCACGGAACTGGCTCGGCAGGCCGCCATCATGGAGGCAGCCGGCGCTCAGGCCGTCTACTGCACCGACTCGGCCGGTGCGCTGACGATGGACGGGGCCCGTGCACGCGTCGCAACGATGCGCCAACGGCTGGACGCGGCGACCGAGCTGGGCATCCACGCCCACAACAACCTTTCGCTCGCCGTTGCGAACACGGTCGCGGCGATCGACGAGGGGGTCACCATCGTCGACGGGTGCCTGACCGGCCTGGGTGCGGGCGCGGGGAACTGCCAGACCGAGGTCATGGTCGCAGTGCTGGACAAGCTTGGGCACAGCACGGGCGTTGACCTGTGGGGGGTGCAGGACGCCGCCGACCAGGTCGTCGTGCCGCTGCAGCATCGGCCGCAGGTCATCGACGGCCTTGGAGTCACCATGGGCTATGCGGGTGTCTACTCCAGCTTCATGCTCCACGCGCGCCGCGCTGCCGAACGGTTCGGCCTGGATCCACGTGACGTCCTGGTCGAGCTCGGGCGTCGCTCCGTGGTCGGCGGCCAGGAGGACATGATCATCGACGTGGCCGTGGAGCTGGCGCGCACTGGCGGCGAGGGAATGGCGTCCATCGCGGGAAGCATGCGATGACGCTGCGTCGTCGCATGACGAGCGGCGAAGGCCCCATCGTCGCCACGTTCGTCTCGATCCCCCGGGTCGAGATCGTGGAGATGCTGGCCGACGCCGGATTCGACGCCGTCATCCTCGACCTCGAACATGGGCCATACGGGATCCAGTCCGTGTCCCCGCTCATCGCCGCGGCCCACGGGCGCGGGATTGCGGCAATCGTGCGCGTTGCCGACGATCGCGCGCAGGGGATCGGCGCCGCCCTTGACGCCGGGGCAGACGGGATCGTGGTCCCACATGTGAACACGGCCGCACAGGCCCACGCGGTGATCGACGCGGCCCGGTTCCCCCCGGACGGCCAGCGTGGTGCCAACCCCTGGGTGCGCGCAGGCGCCTATGGCACCGACCGACGTTTCTTCGACGAGGCCAACGACCGGGTGGCCGTCATCGGCATGGTCGAGGGAGTCGACGGCGTCGCCAACCTCGACGAGATCCTGGCCGTCCCGGGGCTGGACGGCGTGTTCATCGGGCCGGTCGACCTGTCGAGCTCCCTCGGTGTCCCCGGACAGACCGAGCACCCCGACGTCGTGCAGACGGTCGCAGACATCGTTCGCCGCGGGGCAAACGCTGGTGTGGCGACCGCCGTCTTCGCCCCTACGCCGCGGGCCGCGGCGCGCTGGCTGGGTGCCGGCGCGTTCCTGGTCGCCCTGGGCGTGGATGCGGGCCTGATCGCGCAGGGCTTGCGTGCCGTCAGGGACGCCCTCGATGAGGACCTGCGCAGCGTCGCCCCACCGCAATCCTGACCCCAAGGAAACGTCGACATGAGCACCGACATGGACGCCCTGGCGTCCATCGAGCGCCGTGTGCTGTGGCTGGCCACACGCATCATCGACCATGCCAACCGCGAACGCCCCAAGGTCGAGGGCCTGAAGGTCGGCGGCCACCAGGCATCCTCAGCCTCAATGGTCACGCTGATGACCGCGCTGTGGCTGGGTCACCTCGAGGCCGAGGACCGCGTCGCCGTCAAGCCTCACGCCTCGCCGGTGCTGCACGCCCTGCAGTACCTGTTGGGCAACCTCGACCAGTCCGACCTCACCACGCTGCGCTCCTTCGGCGGGCTGCAGGCGTATCCGTCGGTCACCAAGGACAAGTTCGAGGTCGACTTCGCAACCGGGTCGGTCGGACTCGGGGCGGTCGCGCCACTCATGGCATCGGTCACCCGGCGCTACGTCAACGCCCAGTTCGGCTTGCGCCCGCGCAGCCGGTTCATCGCGCTGCTCGGCGACGCCGAACTGGACGAAGGCAACGTCTGGGAGGCCATCGCGGATCCGGTGACCAGTGGGTTGGGCGATGTGCTCTGGGTCGTCGACCTGAACCGACAGTCGCTGGACCGCGTCGTGCCGGGCGTCAAGGCCGACAAGCTGAAGCGCACGTTCTCCGACCACGGTTGGCAGGTGCTCGAGGCCAAGTACGGCCGGCGCCTGCAGGCTGCCTTCGCGCGCGACGGTGGTGAGGCGCTGCGCACGTGGATCGACGAGATGGACAACGAGCGATTCCAGGCGTCGCTGCACCTGCGCGGTGCCGCCCTGCGCGAGTTCTTCTTCGCGGGCGCGGACGACGGCGTCGTGGCGACCGTGGCGCACGTGGACGACGACGAGTTGCACCTCACCCTGCACAACCTCGGCGGCCACGACCTCGACCTCCTGCTGGAGACCTATCGGCTGGCCGATGCCGACACGTCGCGGCCGACGGTCGTGTTCGCCTACACCGTGAAGGGCTGGGGCCTGCCGATCGCAGGGGACCCGATGAACCACTCGGCCCTGCTGTCGCAGGAGCAGGTGACACGGTTGCGGGCGGACCTCGGCGTGACCGAATCCCAGGAGTGGGACCGCTTCGGTGAGGACGGTGCGGAGGGTCGACTGCTGGCCGAGGTGGCCGCGGGGCTCAAGCGGGCACCGAGTGGCGCGCCCGGCCACATCGCGGTGCCGACGTCGGTCAGCACTCCCTCACGGCGTGCGACGTCGACACAGGTGGCATTCGGCCGGCTGGTGGCCCAGCTGGGCAAGGACGAATCCGTGTCGCCGCTGATGGTGACCACGGCACCCGACGTCGCCGTGTCGACCGGCCTGGGCGGCTGGATCAACCAGGTCGGTGTCTTCCACCCCGACGAGCAGCCCGAGTACGTCGACGGCGGCCTGTTGCGCTGGCGCCAGCACCCCGGGGGCCAGCACCTGGAACTGGGCATCTCGGAGATGAACCTGTTCTCGCTGCTGGGGGCGCTGGGCATGTCCGAGCAGCACCACGGCCAGCGTCTGCTGCCGATCGGGACGCTCTACGACCCGTTCGTCTGTCGCGGGCTGGACGCGTTCATCTACGCCGTCTACCAGAAGGCGAAGTTCGTGGTGGCGGGCACCCCGTCGGGCGTCACGCTTGCGCCGGAGGGTGGGGCGCACCAGTCCACGATCACGGCCTCGATCGGCATGGAACTGCCGAACGTGACCTTCGCCGAGCCGGCCTACGTCGGCGCGCTGGACTGGTTGCTCTGCGACGGACTGGACCGCATCGCCAACGACCCCGCCGCCGAGTCGCTCTACCTGCGCCTCACCACCCGCGACATCGACCAGGCCCCGTTCGAGGATGCGCGCGAACGGTTGGGCGAGCAGGCCCTGCGCGCCGACGTCCTCGCCGGCGGCTACGTCCTGTCGGAGGTGGGTCCGGCCGACGGCCCCCAGGTCGTGCTGGCCGCCTCGGGCGCGGTGGTCCCGGAAGCCCTCGCGGCGGCCGGGGAACTGTCCCTGGAGGGCGTGCGTGTGCGCGTGCTCGACGTCACCAGCCTGGACCGGCTCTACCGAGCCTGGCGCGCGACCCTGACCAGCGACATCCGCGGCGCCACGCGCAGTCGCGCGCTGCATCCGCTGGCCCGTCTGCTCGGTGGAACAACCGGACCGATCGTCACCGTCCACGATGCGGCGTCGCACGCCATGGCCTGGCTGGGCGGTGCGACCGGTCGCGTCGTCGTGCCACTCGGCGTGGACCAGTTCGGGCAGTCGGGGACCATTCCCGACCTGTACGCCGAGCACGATCTGTCGGCAGGTGCCGTCGTGAACGCCGCGCTGCTGGCCCTCACCCGGTCCGGCGCGAACTGATGGCCGAAGCCGCGGGTCCGGACCCAAGGGGCCTGACCGACGACGGTGTGGCGGCCGCGGTGGCGGCCCACGGTGTCACGCTGCTCGACGCGTGCAACGGGGGCGAGTTCGGCGCCCGCCACGCCGTCGGTGCCGACGGTTCCCAGTGGGTCCTGAAGGCCTCGCCGATGCCCGAGATCAGGGATCGGCTCCCGGTCGCCGCCGCCACGACCGGTCGGCTGCGCGACCTCGGCTACCCGGCGCCGCACTACGGCCCCTCGGGCCATGTCGACGATGTCACCTGGTACCTGCAGGAGCGACTGCCCGGGACCGTGCCCGAGACCGCGAAGCCGACCCACATCGAGACTCTTGCGGCCCTCGCGCAACGCCACGCCGACCTGGCGGACCGGCCGGGACCGTGGCCACGCACGTTCAGCGACGAGATCGACTGGGCGATCGCGCAACTGCGCCACTACGGCGGCGTCGCCAACGTCGAGGAGTTGGCCGCGGCTGCCGACCGTGTTCGTGGGGTCCAGCTGCGGACCTCGGACATCGCCCACGGCGACTTCCACCTGTTGAACTTCCTCGCCGAGGGTGACGAGGTCACCGGGATCTTCGACTGGGACTTCGTCATCGTCGGTGACTGGCGCGTCGACCTGGTGGTGTTGGCCTTCTGGACCCAGGCGTTCCAGCACATCGGCAAGCCCACCGAGCCGATCGCCTCGAGTGCGGCGGCCGCGGAGAGGGCCATGCTGGCGGTCTGTGGCGACGGCGAGCTGGCCAAGATGGCGTTGTGGATCACCTGTCGTGAGGTGGCCTTCTCGACCCTGACCCACACCCGCGAACGCGTCGACTGGACGATGCAGCGCGTCGCCGACGTCCGCCACTGGTGGCAGTAGGTGGGACCGCGGCCCAGCGCTGCTATCGCGCCACGTAACCGCCGTCGGCGCTGACCAGCGAGCCGGTCATGAAGCTTGCGTCGTCACTGGCCAGGAAGGCCACGACCGCCGCGATCTCGGCAGGTGACGCGAACCGTCCGATCGGATGGCCGTCCAGCAGGCCCTGCACGACCTGATCGGGGTTGGGTGCCACCTCGATGAACTTCTGGACCAGCGGGGTGTCGATCGTCCCCGGGCACACCGCATTGCAGCGGATCCCGCGATCGGCGTAGTCGACGGCGACCTGACGCGTCAGTTGGGCGAGGGCGCCCTTGGACGTGCAGTAGATCGCCTGGCCCGGCAGGCCGATCAGGGAGGAGATCGACGCGACGTTCACGATCGCGCCCGTCCCTGCCGTGAGGAAGTGCGGCAGCGCCGCCTGGATGGCGAACATCGGTGCCTTGACGTTGACGGCCATGACGCGGTCGAACTGTTCGGGTGTCGCGTCGGCGACCGAGCCTGCGACGATGATCGCGGCGTTGTTCACCAGGATGTCGAATCGACCCGACTCGGCGGCGATCCGGTCCAGGAACGCCTTCAGTTGGGCGTGATCGGTCACGTCCAGCGTCTCAGCCCAGTGGCCCTCGCCCAGTTGCGCGGCGGTGTCCGCCAGGCCATCGGCGTCCACGTCGACGATTCCGACCCGCGCGCCCTCCGCTGCCAGGCGCAGCGCGATTCCTTCGCCCAGGCCGGCGGCGGCGCCGGTGACCAGGGCGGTGCGTCCTTCCAGGCGAATCATTGGACAGCCTCCCGAGGGACGAACGCCATGGCCCGACCGGGGCCGCCCGTGGAGCCCGCGGTCTTGACCGGCAGGAACAGGAAGTACGCGCCTCGTGCGGGCAACTGGGAGAAGCCGGTCGCGGCTTCGACGAACAGCATGTCGTTGGCCAGCCCCCACCAGTGCACGGGAGCACCGTCGTGCACGGGCCCCATCGAGGTCCCGTCCGTGACGAGCAGACGGACGCCCAAGGCATGCAGGTACTGGGCAACCTCGACGTCCGGCGCCGGCCAGCCCGGACGTGAGCGCAGCATGAACGGCTCCTGGGCGTACCGGTCGCCTGCGGGCCTGTCGACGAAGTGCTGCTCGGCCCAGTCCGTCCAGAAGAGCACGACGTCACCCGGCTGGAGTTTGCCGTTGACCGCCTCGTCGGCCGCGACGACGTCCGGGGTGATGATCGGGCTGATACCCGGCTCCTCGGAGGCGAGGGACCGGCAGTCGATGACTGCGGCGCGGCCCATGAGCCTGGCAAGGTCGACGCGATCGCCCGTGATCAGCCCCGCAGGCCCGGCGTGCGGCAGCCCCGACTCGGGGGGCGGAATGAAGTGGCTCGGCGCGTCGAAGTGGGTGCCGGTGTGTTCGTCGAGCAGGAGGGTGTGCGTCAGGTAGGGCCCGTTGGCGTTGGGTGTTCGCTGCGCCGCCGGATCCCAGGTGTTGGTCGCGTGGTGCTGGAAGGGGGTGGCCCCGGGCCAGCTGACCGGCTTGTGCTCGTCCAGGGTCAGGCTGAGGTCGACGACGTCGAACGCGCTGAGCGCGTGCAGGAGATCGCTGGTCGGGTCGGTGGTGGCCAAGGTCGCATCCTCGGTGATGTGGTGCCGGCAACGTAGCCGTCTGCTGTTCCGCTTGTATGATTAGGTGCTAAGTTGACGGGGTGTCGGGGAAGCCGGCGCGCACACTCGGGAGGCCGTCGTGGGACGCAACATCCGCGTGGAGGCCGCCGCATGACACCTGCCGAACCGACCAAGGCGCAACGGCTCGCGCGGCTGCGCACCGCCCACGGGGTCGACTGGTTCCCGTCCTGGGGCGTCACGCCCGTTGACTACTTCACCGCCGCGATGCCACGCGAGATCGCCGCACGGGAGTTGCGATTCGTCGCCGGCCTGGGCCTGGACCACGTGCGGATCTGGCTGAGCGCGTGGGGGTACGAACAGGGCCCGGCGGCCTACCTGGACAACCTGCGCTTCATCCTGGACGCGGCCCAGCACAGTGGCCTCGGCGTCGTCGTGGAGCTGTTCGATTCCTGCGGGATCGAGCCGTCGCGGGGTCCCGAGACGATGGTGCGAATCGAGGACGTCCCCACACTTGGCGCAGGGACGCCGCAGCTCGCGGTCGTGAACGCCATGGGCGGGGACCGTGGCCGCGACATCTTCGACAAGCCAGCCCTGGCAGAAGTTCCGTGGCGCGGAGACGCCGTGGTCGGCATCTGGGAGGGCTTCGTTCCCAATCCGGGCTATGACTGGCTCAGCCCGGAGCACTGGGCGCGCTGGGACGCCTATGCGGTTGACGTTGTCGCCGCCATCGCCAGCCACCCCGCCCTGTGGCTGCTGGAGGTGATGAACGAACCGTTCATCACGCAGTTGGGTGTTGACGTCGATCGCCAGCCGATCATCGACTTCTACCGACACGTCACCCAGCTGGTGGCGGCGCTGGCGCCGGAGGTGCCTCTCGCCGTTGGCGCCGCGCAGTCGTTCATCGCGGACCACGACGCGAACCTGCCCGACCTGGACGTCGTGTCGTTTCACTCCCTTTCCGGTCCCGACGCCATGCGCGAGGCGATCGCGACGGCTCGCCGGATCGCCCGTGGACGGCCGCTGTACCTGTCCGAGTGGGGGTACTTCCCGGGCGGTCCGGACGACGAACAACAGGCTGAGATCGAGGCGTTGCTGCCCATCCTGCAGGAGGCCCGGATCGGCTGGGCGATCACCCACCTCATTGCGGGCTACGGCCCGTTCGCCAGCACCGCGCTGCTGTACCCCAGTGGTGTGATGCGACCCGGCACCGCCTGGCTGCGAGCAACCCTCGCCAAGCAGGCCGCCGACCAAGGAGCAGCGCTGTGAAGATCACGGCCGTGCGCACCATCTCGCTGGAGGAGTACCCCAACCTGACGTGGGTCCAGATCGAGACCGACGACGGGCTCACCGGGCTGGGCGAGACGTTCTTCGGCTCCGAGGCGGTCGCCGCGTACGTCCACGAGAGCGCTGCCCCCTACCTGCTCGGCAAGGACCCCCTGCAGATCGAGCGCCACTGGAAGGAGCTGTACGGCTTCTACCTGCGCAACGGCGGCATCGGCGCCGAGCAGCGCGGTGCGTCGGCCATCGACGTGGCGTTGTGGGACATCCTGGGCAAGACCGCGAACCTGCCGCTGTACGAACTCATCGGCGGTCGTACCCGTGAGAGCATCCGTACCTACAACACGTGTGCGGGGTACGGGTACGCGCGCAAGCCCATCGTGGGGACCCTCGACAACACCCAGTGGGCCAACATCGGCGCCGGGGTCGGTCCCTATGAGGACCTCGAGGGCTTCAAGTTCCGGGCGGGGGAGTTGGCCGAGTCGCTGCTCGACGAGGGCTTCACGGCCATGAAGATCTGGCCCTTCGACGAGCTCGCGGAGCCCACCGACGGGCATGCCCTCCTTCCGGGTGACCTCGAGAAGGGCCTTGAGCCGCTGCGCCAGATCCGCGAAGCGGTCGGGATGAGGATCGACGTCGCCATCGAACTCCATTCGCGCTGGACGCTGCCGGCGGCCAAGCGGATCGCGCGGGCGTGCGAGGAGTTCGAGCCGATGTGGTTCGAGGACCCGTTGCGCATCGACAACGTCGACGCGCTGGCGTCGTTCGCCCGGTCCACGCGCATCCCCACGATCGCCTCCGAGCTGGTGTCGGGCAAGTCCACGTATCGGGCGATGCTGGAGACCGGGGCGTTCGGCTACATCATGTTCGACTTCGGCTGGGTGGGTGGCCTCAGCGAGGCCCGCAAGATCGCTGCGATGGCCGACGCGTACCACACGCCCGTCGCACCGCACGACTGCACGGGACCGGTGAACTTCGCGCTCGGCGTCCACTTCGGCGTGAGTACCCACAACGCCATGTTCCAGGAGATGGTCCGGGCTTACTACCACGACTGGTACAGCCTGTTGGTCACGGAGCGTCCGCGCCTGGAGAACGGCTACCTGTACCCGCTCGAGGGACCCGGGCTTGGCCTGGAACTCGCCCCCGGCATCGTCGACCGACCTGACGCGCGCGTGCGCGTCTCCAGCTGAGGAGCACCCATGGCAACGACTGCTCGCGCCGCCATCGTCGACGTCGGTGGCAAGCCGCCGGAGATCCAGGAAGTCCAACTGGCCGACCTGTTGTTCGACGAGGTCCTGGTCCGCGTCGTGGCGACCAGCGTCTGCCACACCGACGTGGCCTGGGCCGACGGTGAGCTCTTCCCGGCGTTTCCGGTCATCACCGGTCACGAGGTCGCCGGCGTCATCGAGGCGGTCGGCTCCGGCGTGTCGCGCGTCAAACCCGGGGATCGGGTCGGGATCGCACTGGCCCACCACTGTGGCCACTGTCGCTACTGCGAGTCCGGGCGCCCGATGCTCTGCCAGCAGCGCGAGGACGACCCCGGTCGGTTCACCCGCGACGGCGAGCCGATCGTGCAGGGGTTCGGCACCGCTGGGTTCTCGGAGCTCACCATCGTTCGCGAGGCATCCGCGATCAAGCTGCCCGACGACGTCCCGCTCGACGTCGCCGCCGTGGTCGGCTGCGCGACCTCGACGGGCCTGGGTGCCGTGTTCAACATCGCCGAGGTGCAGTTCGGGTCGACGGTCGCCATCCAGGGCGCCGGCGGGATTGGCCTCAACATCCTGATGGGTGCCGTGCTTGCCGGGGCCGAGCGCATCGTCGTCGCCGACCCGAACCCGGTCCGGCGCCAGACTGCCCTGGAGTTCGGCGCCACGGACGTCGTCGACGGTTCCGAGGAAGCCTTCCGCGAGATCGCCCCCAACGGATTCGAGTACGTCTTCGAGTGCGTCGGCCGGCCAGAGACGCTGGCCCAGGCGGTGGCGATCACCCAGCGCGGCGGGACCGCGACGCTGATCGGCGCGCCACCACCGGACGCGATGCTGAACATCCCCGCGTTGGACTTCGTCGCCAGCCAGCGCCGCATCCTGGGATGCCTGACGGGCAACGTCCGACCCAACATCGACTTCGACCGCTACTTCCGCCTGTTCGCGCGCGGAAAGCTCCCGCTGGACAGGCTCATCACGGCGGTCATCCCGTTCGAGGACATCGCCGTCGGGTTCGAGATGAACCGCAGCGCCCAAGGCATACGCACCGTCGTCCGCGTCACGCAGGAGTGAGTCACATGGGGATCCTTTCCAAGGAAGTCGTCGCCACGGGACTGGAGGTCCCCGAGGGGCCCGTGGTCCTGCCGGACGGCCGGATCGCGTTCGTGCAACAGCGCCTCGGTCGCGTCTCCGCCTGGGCCGACGGCAAGGTCGAGACCATCTCGGAGTCGGCCGGCTCGCCCAACGCCGTGACCTTCGGTGCGGACGGTTGCCTGTACGCCGCCCAGAATGGCGGCGTGGTGGGGGACTGGCGCTCGCCGAACCCCTGCGCGCCGGCGATCGAACGCATCCACCTCGACGGACGGGTCGAGACGGTCGCGACCGAGGTGGCCGGTGTTGCACTGAAAGCACCCAATGACGTGGTCTTCGGACCGGACGGCCGGCTCTACTTCACTGATCCTTCCGAGGGTTACAACCCAGAGTTGCGCAGCCAGACCAACCGCCTGTTCGCGTTGGGTCCGGACGGGGGTGAGGTGCTGATCGAGCTCGACCCGTCGTATACGAATGGCCTGGCCTTCGGCGTCGACGGCAGCCTCATCTGGGTCGAGTCGTACTGGCGCACCGTGTGCCGGCTGGACGACGGCAAGCGCACGGTCCTTGCGACGTTGCCCGAGCTGCACATCCCCGACGGGCTGGACGTGGCCGCCGACGGACGCCTGTTCATCACCACCGTCCCGTCGCACGGCGTCACGGTGGTCAGTCCGCAGGGCGAACTGGTCGACCACCTCTACCTCGACGACGACGCCTTGCCGACGAACTGCTGCTTCGACGGCTCGACGCTGTGGATCACCGACTTCGGTGTCGACAACGAGACCCAGCCCGGTCGCGGTCGGCTCTGGCGCGTCGAGACCGACGCCACCGGCAACCCCCAGACCCCCGGCCGCATCTGACGCCGAGAGCCGGCCCGGAGGTCGGACCGATGCAACGACGGGAACGACTGACCTCCCTCGTGCGGCAGCGGCTGCAGTTGCTTGCCCTGACCCGCCATGTGGGAGCGCCCGCGCTCGCGCTGCTGATCGTCGGCGAGTTCGCCATCGCGCTCGCTCCGGCCATGACCGCGGTGGTGACCGGCATCCTCGTTGCCCGCGTCGTTGACGCCGGGGCGACCGGGGGAGCGGCCGCCCTGGTCGTGGGACCCGTCATCGCGCTCACGGCCCTGACGATCGCGCAGTTGGGTACAGATGAGCTGTTGCGGCCACTGGAAGAGTGGTCGGCGCTTCGGATCAATGCCCGGATCCGAGAGTTGGTGCGCAAGGTCCTGGGCGAGCCGGAAGGGATCGAACACCTCGAGGACCAACGCATTCGCGACCTCGCGGCGCTGCCGATCGACGACGGCGAGCACTCGATCGGGCGAGGCGCCCAGGGGCAACTGTGGGTGCTGATCCGGATGCTGGGAGCACTGACCGCTGCCGGTCTGATCGCTGCCTACAAGCCTTGGTTGGCGGTGTTCGAGTTCAGCCTGCTCTTCATGAGTGCGCGTCACATGCGGCGGATCTACGCGTCGAACCTGCACATCAAGCTCCAGGAGATCGGCCCACAGCTGCGGGCGGCCGAATACTGGAACCAGATCCTCACGTCCACCGACTCCGCCAAGGAACTGCGTGTCTACGCGTTCGCTGAGCGGGCCCTGGATGCCCACCAACGCAATCTTCGAGCGTTGGTCGATGTCGTGGCCGGGATACTGATTCCGGCGATGCGGAAGGGCTGGGTCAGCTCCGTGCTGGCAGCAGCTGGACTGGGCGTGCCGTTCACCGTCGCGACCAGGGACGCCATCGACGGACGTCTGGACATCGGCCAGTTCGCCGTGGTCCTCGGTGCCATGATGGCGGTGTTCCAGATGAGCAGTGGCGGCTCGCAGGCCTTTGCCATCAATGCAGCCACGGCACGGCTGGCTTCGCTGCGGCGCCTCGAGGAACTTGCCGACGCCACGCCGGTCCCTGCAGCGCCAGCCCCGGTCGCCGATCAGCCACCCCTGATCGAGTTCGACCATGTGTCGTTCGCATACCCAGGTGCTGACCAGCCCGTCTTCAACGACTTGTGTCTCACGATCCTGCCAGGCGATTCTCTGGCACTGGTGGGTGAGAACGGCGTCGGCAAGACGACGCTGATCAAGCTCCTCTGTGGCTTCTATCAACCGACTGCCGGGCAGATCCTGGTCGATGGTCAGCCGCTGGCTGCAACGTCGTTGGTCACCTGGCGGCGCCGGCTGGCCGTGATCTTTCAGGATTTCGCGCGCTTCCATCTGACGGCACTCGAGAACGTGGCGCTTGCCGACCTCGGCCATCCCGATGTCCGGTCACTGGCTGCCAGGGCCGCGGAGGCCGCCGGAGCAGCCGACGTCGTTGAGGGTCTCCCACACGGCTGGGAAACCATCATGTCGCGCGAGTACACAGGGGGCAGCGACCTGTCTGGAGGCCAGTGGCAACGGATCGCGCTGGCTCGCGCCCTGTATGCCGCTTCGGTCGGAGGCTCGGTCCTCATCCTGGACGAACCGACCGCCAATCTCGACGTCCACGCAGAGGTGGCGCTCTTCGATCAACTGCTCACCCACGCCAGCGGAGCCACGACCTGCGTCGTGTCTCACCGGTTCTCCACCGTCCGGCGGGCCAGTCGGATCGTGGTCATCGCCGACGGCGCCGTGGCCGAGGACGGCAGCCATGAAGCGCTGCTTGCGCTGGGTGGGACGTACGCCCGGCTCTACACCCTGCAGGCCGCCGCATTCGAGGATCAGCTCTCGTGACCGATCGTGCCCTCATCCCGAGCCAGCCAGCCCGCCGACGCCTGGGCGTGGTTGCGGCGATCGCGCGTGAACTTCCGATCATGCTGCGACTGGCACTGGCGGCGTCGGTCCTGGCGACGGCCGCAGGGTCGGCGGTCCAGGCCGTCGGGTTCAAGGTCCTGATCGACGCCGTTGGTGACCGATCATGGGAATCGGCGCTCTGGGGGCTCGGTCTGGCGATCTTTGGCGTCGCAACGTTGGCAACCGCCGGCCGCGTGTACCTCAATCTCAAGGACTGGTTGGCACCGGAGCTGAACCTGCGGCTCCATCGTCGCACCCTGAACGACGTGGCCACGATCCCGTCCGTTGAGCATCTCGAGCGACCGGACTACCTCGATCAGATCGGGCTGGTCCGTGATGGCGGCGACACCCTGGTCCGGACCGTCTTCGCCATCACGGACAACGTGCTGGTCCTGGTCCAGTTGGTGGTCACGATCACGCTGCTGGCCAGCGTCCACCCGCTCCTCGCCGGGTTGCCGGCCTTCGTGGTCCCGTCGGTCCTGCTCGTTCCAAGGGCGCACGCCCACCTTGAGCGGGCCCGAGAAGCGGCCGCGGAAGCGCTGCGCCGATCCAAGCACCTGGACGGGCTGTTCGCCGACGTCGACGCGGCGATGGAGATGCGTGTCTTTGGCGCTCAGGCAACGCTGAGCGATCGCGCTGATGGGGCCTTCCTCGACGCTGCGAGACTGAAGTTGGGCGGCGACCTCCGTGCCGCGCGCGTGTCGGCGATCGGCTGGGCCACGTTCGGGATCGGCTTCGTGGGCGCCATTGTCCTGACCCTGTCGGAAGCGCTGGCCGGCCGGGCGACACCCGGAGACGTCATGCTCGTCGTGTCGCTGGTCGCCGGCCTGCGGTTCACGCTCTCGTTCTCCGCCGGAGCCCTGTCGAATGCTCACGCAGCGACGCGGGTCCTCGACCGCATCCTCTGGCTTCGGGACTACGCCGCGAGCAAGCGGGCTGCAGCGGGATCCGGTGCCGAGCTGCCGGCGCGGCTGCAGACGGGGATCAGACTCTGCGGCGTGTCGTTCACGTATCCGGGAACCAGCCGACCGATACTGGACGACGTCAGCATCGACCTCCCTGCCGGGGCTGTCGTGGCGATCGTGGGACACAACGGTGCTGGCAAGACCACCTTGGCCAAGTTGCTTGCCGGGCTCTACACACCTTCGTCTGGTCACATCACCGTGGATGGCCTGACGTTGGCTGGCGTCCGTCCCGAGGTTTGGCAATCGAGGGTTTCCGCGACGTTCCAGGACTTCCTGAAGCTGGAGGAGTCGTTGCGGGTTTCCGTCGGAGTGGCGGACGAGCGCCGACTCAACGACGACGCGGCACTGCTGATCGCGATCGAGCGCGGCGATGCATCGACGCTCATGTCGGGCTGGGTCGATGGGCTGGACACCCAGCTTGGCAAGACGTACGCCGACGGGGAGCAACTCTCCGGTGGGCAGTGGCAGCGCGTGGCGGTGGCCCGTGCGATGCTCCGTGAGGAGCCACTCATCCTGATCCTCGACGAGCCGACCGCCGCGCTCGACCCCGAAGCCGAGTTCCGACTCTACGAGCGCTATGCCGGAGCCGCGGCGTCAGGGCGCGACGCCGGGAGCGTGACCGTCCTGATCTCCCACCGCTTCTCCTCGGTTCGGATGGCGGACATCATCATCACGATGGACGAGGGGCGCGTCGCGGAGCAGGGCACGCACCAGGAACTCATGGCCGCAGGCGGGGTCTATGCAGACCTGTACCGCACCCAGGCGGCGGCCTACCGCTGACGCATCTGACAATGTTGTCAGGCCGGGACGTCCTGCTTGCCGGGCTGCAGGCCCACCTCGATGCCGTCGAGGGAGTACGTCCCCGTCATGCCGTCGGGCAGGATCACCCAGCCGCCGCCACCCTTGCGCAGTTCGACCTGGATGTCGCCGAGCGGGGTCGGGACGGTGCCCTCCAGCTCGGTCAGCGGGCCGAACCATGGCTGGATGGTGACGGAGGTCCAGCCCACCGAGGCACGGCGCACGCCGAGCACGTGGGTGGTCAGGTCGTAGGTCGGCGTGGCAGACCAGGCGTGGCAGCGGCTGCCGTGGCCCGGGACGTGCTCCCAGTACTCCTGGAAGACCTCGTCGCCGCGGGCCGCCAACGCCTCCCAACGTCGCGTGGACGCCAGCAGGTCGTCCATGCGTCCGGCGACTGCCAGCGCCTGGTGCAGGAAGTGGCAGAAGAACGGCTGGGCCAGCACGACCTCGGTCGCTTCGTCCATGAGTCGGCCGCCGCCGAACTCCTGGGCCGGCATCCACTGGTAGAGCAGGCGGTTCACCTGCGGGCCGCCGTCGCCGGGGTGGCGCGTGTGGAACAGTCGCTCGCCGTCCAGCACATGGTCGAGCATGCGGTCCCAGCGCGCCCGCGGGGCCGCGCCCGACAGGATGGCCAAGGTGTTGGTCTGCTGGCTGACGCGGATGCCCCGGCCGGTGACTGGGTCGGCCGCGTCGACGTAGACGCCGCGCTCCTCGTTCCAGTAGGCCTCGAAGGCGGCACGCGACCGGGCGGCGCGTTCGCGAAGGCGACCGGCGCTGCCTGCCTCGTCGAGGGCATCGGCCAGCGCTGCCGCGTCGTCGAGTGCCAGGGCATACAGGGCGTCGATCGCCGCGACGTTTCGGCCGCGTCCGGTCTGGGCCCAGTCGACCCAGATCCAGCCGGTCAGGTCGACCAGCAGGTCGTTGTCGCCGCGATGCCATTCGAACCACGACAGCGCGTCCAGGATGCGCGGCCACATGGTCTCCACGAAGGCCACGTCGCCGAGGTGTTCGTGGATGCGGGCGACGGTGCGGATCCAGTGCAGTGAGAAGTCCGGGATCGTCGCGACGCTGTCGCTGAAGTCCGCGCCTCCGGTCATGGGGCGCAAACCGTCGGAGCGCACCCCTTGGCGCAGCAGTTCGGCGTTGTGCGTCACCAGCCCGGTGTCGGCGTTGGCCGTCAGCGACACCAGTGATTCGACGTAGGCGTCGCCCATCCACGCCCGCTGCTCACGTCCCGGACAGTCCAGGAACGCGTCGACCGAGCAGGCATCGAGCGTCTGCACGCCAAGCCGCCACAGATCGTTCAACGCATCGTCGTCGCACCCGAACGTCGGTCCGGACGGGCGGGGGTAGTGGCGGTAGAGCGCGTGCGGCTGGATCGAACGGGTGTTTCCGGCGCGCACGATGACCTGCAGGTAGCGAAACCCGACGGGCTCCAGCGCTTCGACGGCCTCGTCGCCGTGGCCGGCCGCCGTGTAACGCATGCTCCAGCGGCGTGGTGCCACGACGGGTGTCGCGTTGTCGTTGAGGTCCTCGCCGACGGTGATGTCGATGACGGTGCCGGGCTCCGCGTCCAGGTGCAGGACGGGATGGGAGTTGGTTATGGCACCGAAGTCGAGCGTGACCCAGTGGCCGGCCGACAGGGCGAGCGAGTCGGGCGCCGGCTCGTCAGCGAGGCGGCCGAGGCCGTCTGCCGCCAGAAGGTCCAGCGGATGGCCGCCGGTGGAGATTGGGGCGCGGACGTGGTCCTTGGTCGGCGTGCCCAATGTCATGGCCTCGCCGCGGCCGACGAGTCGTTGGGGGCGCACGACGTGCTCTGCCAGCTGGCCGACTTCGGAGGCGGCCATCAGCCCGAACGGGTCGCTGGGCGGCGCATCGCGATGGATTCCCAGGCCCGCCAACTTCAGTTCTGTGGCGGGCGTCCACGCGCTGTCATCGAAGTCGGTGTGGGTCCAGTCGGGGGGCAGCGCTCGTCCGTCCAGGATCTCCACGGCCGGCGGCCCCGCCCATTGGCCCGGCTGTGCCCGCGCGTAGGGCGCCAGTTCCGTCCGCCACGAACCGTCGGTGGTGATCAGCTCATCGCCGACGCGGGCCTCCAGGACCAGGCTGCCGAAGCCAAGCTGGCCGACCGGCTTGGCGGGCTTCCAGTACAGCGTCGCCTGGCCGAAGTTGCGCGCCAGCACGGCGATCGTGTTGTTGCCGGTCGTGAGGTGCGGCGCGAGGTCGTACTCATCCCAGGCGAGGTGGGACGGCTCGCTGCGGATCGGTCCCCGTCCGACCCGGGTGCCGTTGACGAACAACTGGTAGCGGCCGTCGGCGGTCACCCGCGCCGGAGCGCTGACGGGGACGTCGGCGAGCTCGAATGACCGGCGGAAGAGCACGATCGTGTCGGGCGGCCGCGGCGGCAGGTCAAGCTGGAACACGCTTGCCGACGGGGCTCCCACGCCGGGGGCCCAGATCCAGTTGGCCTGCCAGTTGCGATCGAATGCGGACACGGTGGCTCCCCCACTGCGGTCGTGGCGCGACCCTATCATTCTGTGTGCTTGTCATATAGGTTGGACGGGCACGGTGGTCCAAACGTTTCGACGCTGGATCTGTCGTGGTTCGGTCGGGGAGCCTCGACGCCATTCGGTCGACGAACGATCCAGCCGTATGCTTGTCATAGAAGTTGTCCGGGGAGGGCCGGGGAGTGTCGGAGCAGCAGCCGCAGCAGCGTCCGCGTGGGCCGGGGATGGTCTATTCGGCGACGTCGTTGGTGATGCTGGTGGCGTTGATCGCGTTGGCGTTCTCTCCGAGCAACCAGACTCCGCCCTCGATCGCGGAGTTCGCGCCACAGCCGCGCGAGCAGATCACGGAGGCGCCGGACAGCCAGACCTCGGAGTTCGGGTCGGGCGAGGGTGGCGAGACGATCATCGAGTACGTCGGGACGGGCGAGGAGGCGCCGCCGCCTCCGCCTCCGCCGCCTGCCACGGTCGTCGAGGAGGTGATCGTGCCTGCGGAGGCGCGGGTGCGGCGTTGTGTGGGTGATCCGCCGCGTCAGATCGAGGATCCGCAGTCGCCGCCGTGCGTGGCGTTCTGGGACGGTGAGGACAATGGTGGGGCGACCTGGTTGGGCGTGACCGCCGACACGATCACGATCGCGGTGCCGCACGTGGAGGCGGGGCCGGCGACGGGTGAGGACGACCTGACGCGCGAGGTCGAGGCACTCGAGGCGTTCTTCAATGAGCGGTTCGAGTTCTACGGGCGCCGCTTGAACCTGGTCAAGGCTGACGGCGCGTCGCCCAACGTCAGCGAGCCCGATCCGGACACGCAGAAGTCGGTGGCCGTGCAGGTGGCCCAGGAGATCCAGGCGTTCGCGTCGCTGCCCTACGCCGACATGGGCGACGCCGATCACTACTACTACGACGAGCTCACGCGGTTCGGGATCGTCAGTGTGTTCTCGAGCTGGGGATCACGTCGCAGCCAGGCCGAGCTGGAGGCGTTGCACCCCTACCAGTGGGGGGTCATCCCGTCGGCGCACGAGATCTCAGCCGACCAGGGGGACTGGTCCTGCGTCAACCTGGTCGGCAAGCCCGTGCAGTGGTCGGGCCAGTTCAACGGCCAGCCGCGCAAGTTCGGGATCCTGATCTCCCCGTCGCCGGACGGATCCGTGCCGGACATCGAGCCACTGCGCAAACGCCTGGCCGAGTGTGGCGCCGGTGAGGTCGTCGAGGTGCAGGCTCCGTTCGGCCAGGAGAACCAGGCTTCTCGCACCGCCGTGCTGACGCTCCAGACCGAAGGCGTGACGACGGTCATGCCGTTCACGGCCGTTGCGACCCTGTTCCTCGGCGTCTACCACGCGGCTGACGAGCAGCAGTACCAGCCGGAATGGGTGGTCAACAGCTACTCGTCCATGGCCGAGGACACCGGCCCACTCTTCGCACCGAACTCCCCGCAGTTCGCGCACTCGTTCGGGCTGCGCTACCAGAACAAGATGCACCTGGTACCTGATCGGTTCGCCAACTGGGGGGTCAACGAGGGCGACCCCGGCGCCGCCGACCTGTCGACGGCCAACATCAAGTACATCTACGAGCCGTTGCTGCTGCTCGCTTCCGGGATCCAGTGGGCGGGACCGAACCTGACCCCGGACACGTTCGGCGCGGCGCTGCGCAACCTGGCGTTCCCGAATCCGGGCGCTGGGACGCTGCCTTACTACCAGGCCCACGTCGGGTTCGGGCCGGGCGACCACTTCTTCTTCGACGATGCCGCGCCGATCTTCTGGCGCGACGACGAGACCTCGCACGACCTGAACACGCCCACGGGCGCCTATTGCTACGTCGACGGGGGCAGCCGCTACCTGTCGGGCAACTTCCCGACCACGCCGTCGGCGATTTTCCACGACGGGCCGTGCTACTGAGCGGTCCTCACGGATTTCGCGGCTGAGGCTCAGACCAACGCGAGCGCGTCGCGCAGGAACTCCTCCTGCCCGTGGGCGATCGTGATGCCCAGATCGCGTTCGGCTCGCGCGGCGTCGTACACGCGTCCGGTTGCGAGTGTTTCCGGCAGGGAATCGGCCAGGTCCGGAAACCGTTGCGCAAGGGCGTCGCGTGCGTTCGGGGATGCCTCGTCGAACAAGGTCGTCGGAAGGACGGAGTACGCCGCGTCGAACGGCCCCTGGTTCAGCGCTGCGGCGATGTTGGCCGCGACGGCGTCGCGCAGGTCGGTCACGCCGCCGCCCATGGCCAGCGCAACCAGGTCGGGTCGCTTGCCACCCAGCGCCTGCTGCACGTCGGGGCGATCGAACTGCAGCACCAGTTGCCAGATGGCGCCGTAGCGCAGGGCGATGACCTCCATGGCGTGCTTGCGACGGAAGTGCTCGGCCATCGATTCATCCAGCACCTTGGTCAGGCCGTAGACATCGCCACCGCGCGGCGGCAGGTCGTCGTGCAGGACCGGCCCATGGCCCGAGAACACTGCGGTCGAGCTGGAGATCACCACGCGGCGCACGGCGGCATCCCGCGCTGCGGCAAGGACGTTGAACGTCCCGGTGACATTCACCTCCATGAACTCGGTCTCGCTGTGCGAGTGCACGTGGATTCCGTGCAGGGCTGCGGTGTGGATCACCACGTCCTGGAGCTGGCATGCCTTGGCGGTGGCGTCGGGGTCGCGCAGGTCGCCGACCACGACATCCCACGCGCCGGTCGTCGCCGGGGCAACCACGTCGAGGACGGTCACGTCGTGGCCTGCTGCGAGCTCATCGGCAATGGACCGTCCCAGCAGGCCCGCCCCGGTCACCAGGATCTTCATCGGGTCAACTCCTCGATCAGATTGTCTTCCCAGGTCGCGGACTGCGCGCTGGTGATGAGTCCATGCGCATCGGCGTAGGCAACGTTGCGGCGCATCCCGTCCTCGAAGCTGATCCGCTGCGCGAACTCGGGCACGTCGCCCTTGATCCGGTTGTTGCTGAACCATCCGTCGAAGGCCGTGATGCCCAGGATCGCGGTCTGGGCGCCGCCCGCCGCGAGCAGGACGTCGACGGGTGCCGCGACGAGTTCTGCCTTGAGGTCGATGGCTCCGGCGATGCGGCGGTGGTAGTCGGCCCAGGAGTAGGTCTCGTCGCCGACGACGTTGTAGACGTTGCCGATGCAGACGTCACGGCCCAGGCAGTGGACGAACGCGACGGCGGCGTCGTCGACGTGCAGGGACATCCAGGTGGTGTCCTCGGCGGTGTCCGTGACCAGGATCGGCCGGCCAAGCCGCAGTCGGTCGATGAACGTGGTGTCGAGCCCCGTCACCTGGCGGATGATCGGGATCCGGCCGAACGTGTGGGATGGGCGCATGATCGTGACGGGCAGGCGGCCGGTGGCGTGGGCTTCCCGCACGATCTGTTCCATCTCGACCTTGCCACGCCCGTAGGCGTCGGTCGCCGTCTGCGGCTCGTCCTCGTCCGCCGGAAGCTGGGTGAACCGGTCGCCGTAGGTCACCACGGTCGAACAGACGACGTAGTGGTCGGTCCGACCGGTGAACGCGCGCACGGCAGATTCCGCGTCGTCTGCCGTGAACGCGACCATGTCGATGACAGCATCCCAGGCGTGGTCGGCCATGGTGGCCTCGAACGCGCCGTAGTCGCGTCGGTCGGCAACGATCCGGGTGACCTCGGGTGGGAGTTCGTCGCGATGCCCGCCGCGGGTGACGACGCTGACGGCATGCCCCTGTCGCAGCAGTTCTGCAACGATGCTGGTCGAGATGTTGCCGGTACCGCCCACGATGAGGACGTTCATGGGTGAGACCTTCCGGTCGAAGTGTTGTCGTCGAGATCTCGGGCAACGTCCCCCGGGCGCCCGGAGGATAGACGAACTTCGCTGCTAGTATGACTAGCTGTCAGATGATCGGGTCAGTCGGGCGGCCGGGGAGGCAAACGATGCAGATCGGTCGGGACCCTGCAGAGGCCGTCACGGTCTTTCCCACCTGCCTTGTCGAGCTGACCCGGCCGGACGTCGGTGCGGCCGCCATCCGGGTGCTGCGCCGCGAGGGGCATCCGTGCCGGCTGGCACGCGGCGCGACCTGTTGCGGCCAGCCCGCATGGAACGCCGGATTCGTGGACGAGGCTCGACGCGTTGCCCGTCGTTCCCTGAAGGCCCTGGCGCGGACCCCGGGCCCGGTGGTCGTCCCGTCAGGCTCCTGCGCAACCATGATTCACGAGTACTGGCCGGAGCTGTTCAAGGGGACGCGCCAGGAGGTGGCTGCGGGTGACGTCGCAGCACGGGTGCGCGAGTTCTCCGACTACCTCGCCGAAGGGCGTGGCGAAGGCGCCGCTCCTGAGCGCGAGGTCGGCGGCGAACGCAAGGTCGCCTACCACGACTCGTGCCACATGTTGCGCGAGCTGCGGATCAAGCAGCAGCCACGGCAGCTGCTCGCCGACGCCGGGGTCGCCGTCGAGGAGATCCCCGGCGCAGAACGTTGTTGCGGGTTTGGTGGCACCTTCTCCGTCAAGCTCCCTGGGGTCTCGCTGGCCATGGCCGACGAGAAACTGGACGAGGTCGAGGCGACGGGAGCCGGTGAGCTGATCGGGTGCGACGTGTCCTGCCTGATGCACCTGGAAGGCCGTGCGCGCCGGCGCGGGATGGGCCTCGCGGTACGCCACCTCGCCGAGTTGCTTGACGAGGTGACCTGATGGCTGCCCTCGAAGGACTCACGCAACGGACGGACGAGGCACTTGCTGACACCCGCCTGCGCGCCGCGGTCCGCAACGTCACCACCGGCATGACGGACAAGCGCCAGAATGCCCTGGACCAGTTGGAAAACGCCGACGAGTTGCGTGACGCCGCCCGGACGGTGCGTGCAGGGATCGTCGGGCGACTGCCGGAGATCCTGGAGCAGTGGTCGGACAACTTCGAGGCCAACGGCGGGACAGTGCACTGGGCCCGTGATGCCGACGAGGCCGTGGCCGCTGCACTGGCCATCACTCGTCGCCACGGCAGCCAGCGCGTGGTCAAGGGCAAGTCGATGGCGTCCGAGGAGATCCACCTCAACGCCGCCTTCGAAGCGGACGGGCTGCAGGTGATCGAGACCGACCTGGGTGAGTTCATCATCCAGCTGGCCGGCGAGACACCGTCGCACCTGATCGCGCCCGCGATCCACAAGGACCGCCACGACGTCGCCGAGCTGTTCACCGAAGATGCGGGGCAACCGGTCGGTCCCGACATCCAGGACGAAGCCGCCTATGCCCGGCGGCGACTGCGCAGCGCCTTCATCGCCGCCGACGTGGGGGTGACGGGCGTCAACTTCGCCGTGGCGGAGACAGGCTCGATCGCGCTGGTCGAGAACGAGGGCAACGGCCGCATGTGCACGTCGCTGCCCAAGGTCCACATCGCCATCATGGGCATGGAACGGATCGTGGAGACCTGGGAACAGCTGGACCTGATGCTGTCCCTGCTCGCCCGGTCCGCCACGGGACAACCCCTGACGGTCTACAACAACATCCTGTCGGGTCCGCGTCGCCCCGGTGAGGCGGATGGCCCCGAAGAGCTGCACGTCATCGTGATCGACAACGGGCGCAGCAACCTGCTGGGCACGGAGTTCGTCGAGGCACTGAACTGCATTCGCTGCGGCGCCTGCCTGAACACGTGCCCGGTCTATCGCCACATCGGCGGTCATGCCTACAACAGCGTCTACTCCGGGCCCATCGGCGCCGTGCTCACCCCGCTGCTGCACCCGCAGGACCAGGGCGCGCGCGATCTGGCCGAGGCCTCGTCGCTGTGTGGCTCGTGTTGGGACGTGTGCCCGGTTCGGATCCCACTGCACGACATGCTCCTGGGGATCCGTCGGCGCGACGCCAAGCAGGATGCCGGTCCCGTTCGCAGGCTCGGATTCGGGATGTGGTCACGCCTGTGGGGGACACGGACGGGGTTCGACGCGACGCGGAAGGCGACACCTGCCGCCATGCGGGTCCTGGGCGATCGCGACGAAGGACCTGGCTGGGTCGGCGGCTGGGCGCGCGGTCGCGCGTTGCCCGTCATCCCCAGCCAGTCGCTCGAGCAGCAACTGCGAGACCGGCCATGACGGATCGAGCGACGTTCCTGGCGGCGCTTCGGGACCGCATGCGTGAAGCGGCCGTCGAGCCGCGCATTCCGCTCGTGCCCGTCGACGGCGTGCCGCTGCCGGTATTCGTCGGTCGCCCATCAGGGGTTGACGACTTCGTGACCGCGTGGCAGGCCCTGGGCGGTCACGTCCAACGCGTGGCCCGCGACGACGACGTGGCGGCTGCGGTCGCCCGCGCCGTCGACGGCCGTGGGCCGGTGGCCATCGGGGCGGATCCGCTGGTCCGTCACCTCGATGCAGACCTGCAGTGGCCCGACTGCGGGCTGGAAGCGCTCGGCGGGGCCGCCGTCGGCGTGGTGGGCGGTGTCGCGGCGGTGGCCGCGACGGGATCCATCGTGGTCGACGCCGCCTCGGGGGCGGGCCGGTCCGTCAGCCTGTTGCCCGACGTCGCCGTGTTCGTGATCCGCGAGGATTCGATCGTGGACACGCCCAGTGACGTGCTGCGCGCGCATCGACAGCGGTGGCCCGAAGGTCCACCCAGCCAGGTCGTCCTGGTGAGCGGGCCGTCACGCAGCGCGGACATCGAGATGACGCTTACCGTAGGTGTGCACGGTCCGGGGGAAGTTCACGCAATCATCGTGGCATGAGACGCCGTCGTTGAGCGGTCCACAAGGGGAGCACCACATTGGCAGGGGAATCGCGAGCACCACGACCAGTTGTCGGCAAGGCACGCACGGCCGTCGCCGTCGCGGCGCCCAAACGCCAGGCCGTTGCCGCCGGGGGCCGGGCCGCCACGACCCAACGTGACTACGACGGCGCGCTGGGCATGGTCGTTCTGGACTTCGGCAACCCCTTCTTCGGCGAGGTGGCGTCCGCCGCCGAGGTTGCCGCCGAGGCCGCGGGGTACGGGCTCGTCCTGGCGCACTCGTCAGGGTCGCCGTCCAAGGAAGCCGCAGTCCTCGAACTGCTCGAGGGCATGGGTGTGCGGGGCATCCTGTTGACGCCGCTCAACGCCTCACCGAAGCTCCTGGCGACCATCGTCGCGCGTGACGTTCCCGTCGTGCTGGTGGACTGCCGTCGGCCCAACGAACACGTCAGCGCGGTGACGGTCGACAACCGCGGGGGTGGCGCCCTGGCGGGACAACACCTGATCGGTGCTGGCCACGACCGGATCGTGATGTTGAACGGGCCATCGACGATCGACGTCTGCCAGGAGCGCCTCGCGGGCCTGCGCGATGCGGCGCAGGACGCTGGCCTGGACCCGGCGGTTGCGATCATCGAAGTGGCCTGCCCCTCGACCAACGAGTACGAGGGCCAGCGGGCAGTTGATCGCGTGCTGGCGGAGGATCCGACGGCGGTGTTCTGTGCCAACGACCTGCTGGCCGTGGGGCTCATCCGTGAACTGACCCTGCGCGGGTTGACCGTTCCGGGCGACCTCGCCGTCATGGGGTATGACGACATCGAGTTGGCGTACACGTTGAACCCGCCGCTCAGCACCATCCGCCAGCCCATGAAGGAACTGGGCAGCCTGGCGGCGCAACAACTCATCGCGGAGATCGAGGGCGGCGGTCGCCCGCGCCAGTACGAACTGGATGCTCAGTTGGTCATCCGTGAGTCGACGGGCGGCTGAGTACCGACAGCGCAGGTTGGTCCACTTCGCCAGCGGTGGCGGCCGGTGCGGCACCTCCAACCTGTATGCTTGGCTGTGAAGCCCCCAGACGCAAGGTCGGTTCGGAATGCGCGCCATGCGGTTGCTGGGCGAGGGCCTGGTCGAGATCGCCGACGTCGAGGCGCCGGATGTCGATCCGGACCTTGCCCGCGTGCGGGTGGAGGCATCGGCCCTGTGCGGCAGCGAGATCGGCATGCTGCGCAACGGCGTGCCGCCAACCCTTACCAACCTCGGACATGAAGCGGTCGGGATCATCGAGTCCATCCCATCGGGCCACGGCCTCGCACCGGGTGACCGGGTGGGGATCAGCGGGCTCCGCGGCTGCAACGAATGCGCACCGTGCAAGCGCGGCCAGGAGATGTTCTGCGACGCTGGTGCGGTCACCCAACTGAACCTGCACGCCGAGATCGCCCAGGTCGCTCCATGGACGTTGCGACGCCTGCCCAAGGGCGTCGACCCCGGCATCGGCGTGCTGCTGACCGGGGACGGCCTCGGCGTGCCCGTCCGCGCCCTGCGCCGGGTGCCGTCGCAGCCCGGGGAGCGAGTGACGGTCATCGGGCTGGGCCCCGTGGGGCTGTCCCATGTCCTGGTCCGGGCGCACGCGGGAGCAGTGGTGACGGCGGTGGAACCATCACCCGCCCGTCGCACGCTGGCCGAGGCGCTCGGTGCCCACGCGACCCATGCCCCGGGGGAGGCCCTGGCACCCGCCGACCTGGTGATCGAGGCCACGGGGATCCCCGCCGTCATCGCCGACGCCTTCGAGCTGGTCAGCCCGATGGGCACGCTGCTGCAGTCCGGCGAATGCGGTGCCGTCGAGATCGCCCCGAGCCGCCACGTCGTCCACCGCGAGATCACCTACCGTGGCACGTGGTTCTACGGTCGTGAGGACTACGACGACATGCTGGCCCTGCATGCCGCAGGACTGGAACTGGGGACCCTCGTCACGCACGATGTCCCGGCGCCGTTGGCCCAGGCCGCAGTCACCGCCTTCCTTGCCGGAGAGACCGGCAAGGTGATCCTTCGATGGAGTTGATCCCCATGCAGACGCGTCCGCTTGGCCGCAACGGTCCCAACCTCAGTGTCGTCGGGCTTGGCGCCTGGGCAATGGGTGGCGACGGTTGGATGGGCTCATGGGGTCCCCAGGACGAGTCGGAGTCGATCGCGACGATTCACGCAGCCCTCGACGCTGGGATCAACTGGATCGACACCGCCCCGATCTACGGGCTGGGTCGCAGCGAGGAAGTCGTCGGCAAGGCGATCGCATCGCGTCGTGACGAGGTCTTCGTGGCCACCAAGGTCACCAACCGCTGGCACGAGGACCGGTCGTTGTTTCGAAGCGGGGCGGCCGACAGCATCGTCGCCGAGTGTGACCAGTCGCTCGCACGACTGGGGATCGAGCACATCGACCTGTTGCAGGTCCACCAGCCGCCGACCGACGTCCCCATCGAGGAGACCTGGACCGCCCTGGCAGACCTCCAGGACGCCGGCAAGGTCCGCCACCTCGGACTGTCGAATGCCAGCGTCGACGATCATGAGCGCTGCCTGGCCATTCGCCACGTCGACAGCACCCAGCCGCACTACAACCTGCTGCTGCGCGGCATCGAGGACGGGATCCTCGACTTGTGTGGTGACCATGGCATCGGCGTCATCCCGTACGGCCCGATGTACGAAGGCCTCCTGTCGGGCACGTTCGACCCGGCGCGCCTGGAGGGCGACGATTTCCGCAAGAAGGACGAGTGGCAGCCACGGATAGTCACGGCGCTGTCCGCGGTCGAGTTGCTGCGCGACGTTGCCGAGGGATTCGGCATGACGGTTGGCCAGCTCTCGATTGCGTGGGTCCTGGGGGATCCGCGGATCTCGTCGGCCATCGTCGGGGCTCGCCGTCCTGCCCAGGTGGAACAGAACGCCGCCGTCGGGCACCGTGACATCGACCTGGCGGCGGTCCGGGCAGCCGTGGACGCTGCGGTCGCGGAGCTGTTGTCCGCCTGATGGGCTTGGCCATGGGCACGACACGGTCGGATCACGCCGCGCTGACCGGAGCCAGCCTGGTCCGTGCGGCGGTGCGCCGCCAGCGTCGCCTGCTGTGGCTGGCCATCGCTGCTGCCGTGGTCTACCAGGGGTCGTTCCTGCTGCTGCCGCTGGTGACGGGCAGGGCCCTTGACGTTGCGGTGCTGGGCGGTGACACGGCTGCGATGCCGGGCTACGTGGCCGCGCTGATGATGATCGCCTTCGTGCGTGCGCTGGCCGGTGCCGCCCGCAAGCGTTGTTCCGGCGGGGTGGGCGCGGCGCTGGGCGCGGACCTGCGGGCACGGCTCTACCAGCACCTCCAGCGCCTGTCGTTCTCGTTCCACGACCGCGTCGGTGCCGGGCAGTTGATGTCGCGTGCCTCGTCGGACATCAGTGCGATCGAGCAGGTCGTGACCATGATCCCGTTCATGGTGCAGGTCGCACTGCTCGGCGTCGGTGGGGCGATCGTGCTGTTCGTCATGGACCCGGTCCTCGCCGCGGCCGTCGTCGCAGTGATCGTCATCGTCTCCGTCGTGCCGCTGCAGTTCGGTGGTCCGATCAGGGACTCGTCGCGAGCGTTCCAGGACCGCCTCGGCGAACTGTCCGACTACCTCGAGCAGCAGATCAACGGCATCGAGGTCGTCAAGGGTCACGGCTTTGAGGACGTCCAGATCGGTCGTGGCGGCAGCCGCATCGACGCGGTGCGCAATGAGGGCGTCCGGCTGTCCGCGATGCGCGCGGCCTTCCAGAGCGCGTTCGGGTTCGCGCCGACGCTGGCCGTCGTGCTCGTGCTGACCCTGGGCGGCTGGTTCGGGGTCCAGGGCCGACTCACGCCGGGGGAGTTGTTCGCGTTCCTGCAGTACCTCGGCATGTTGATGGCGCCCGTCCACGTCTTGGCCGCGGCCATGGGCATGGTCCCCCTGGGCGCGGCGGCGGCCGATCGAGTGGCCGAGGTCCTGGCAACCGAGCCCGAGATCGTCAGTCCCCACCATGCCGTCGAGCTTCCGACCGGCCACGGCCGCGTCCAGTTCGAGCACGTCAGGTTCGGCTACCGCCCGGACCAGCCGGTCCTGCGCGAGCTGACCCTGGACATTCCGGCCGGCTCGCGCGTCGCGCTGGTCGGGATCTCCGGATCCGGCAAGTCCACGTTGTCGTTGCTGATCCCTCGGTTCTACGACCCCTGGCAGGGCACGGTTCGGCTGGACGGAGTCCCGGTCGACCGCGTCGACCTCGACGTGCTTCGCCATGCCGTCGCCATGGTGTTCGAGGACACGGTGGTGTTCAACGCGACCGTGCGTGCAAACCTCGCCATGGCACGGCCGAGGGCAACCAACGCGGAGATCCTGCGAGCAGCGAAGTTGGCCCAGGCCGACCGCTTCATCCGAGAAATGCCCGACGGCTACGAGACCCTGCTCGGCGACGAGGGTGTGGGCCTGTCGGGCGGCCAACGACAGCGGCTGTCGATCGCGCGGGCGATCCTGCGCAACCCACGGGTGCTGATCCTCGATGACGCCACGTCTGCGCTGGACCCGCAGACCGACGCCGAGATCCGCGAGGGCCTCGGCAGCGTCATGCAGGGTCGCACGACGATCATCATCGCCCACCGGCTGGAGACCGTGGCGCTGGCGGACCGTGTTGTGCTGCTCGAGGACGGCCGCATCGTGGCCGACGGCGTGCACGAGGACCTGCTGCACGAACCCGCCTACCGCGAAGCGCTGGCGCTGGACGAGGCCGGGGTGTTCTGATGGCGGACCTGTCCGACGAGGCGCCGCGTCCCAGCCTGGGCCGCATGGCGGCCGATCTGCGCCCTCATCGCCGCCTGCTCGTGCTCGGCTCGCTCGCTGCCCTCGTGGTCGCGGCCGGCAGCAGCGCCGGGCCCTGGCTCATCGGGTTGGTGATCGATCGCGGCGTGATCGGCGGCAACATGGGGTGGGTGTGGGCCGGATCCCTCGGGTTGTTGGTGGCCTCGTCGGCGCAGCTGTTGGCCCTGTGGGCGCAGGTTCGGTGGCTGGGTCGCTTCGCCCACGACTACCTCGCCGACCTCCGCCGTGAACTTCTGCGCCAACTGTTCACCATGGACGTCGACTTCTACGCCCGCGTCCCCACGGGCCGGCTGGTGTCGCGGCTCACCTCCGACGTCGACAACATGCAGCAGTTCGTCGAGGGTGGCCTCGCACTGGTCTCGCGGATCGTGCTGATGCTGGTCATCATCACCGTCATCATGCTGCGCGAGTCCGTGCTGATGACCGCCGTCGTCGCCGGGGTGCTCGTGCCGCTGGGCGTCGCCTCGGTGTGGTTTCGGCGCGTGGCCTACCGGGCGCAGGTCGACGTGCGCGACCGCATGGCGGACATGCTCGGCCACGTCAGCGAGTCGTTGACCGGCGCGCGGATCATCCAGGCGTACACGCACGAGGACTTCCGTCGTGAGACGTTCCGACGCGTCAACGACGACACCTACGAGGCCAAGCTCGGCACCGTTCGGCTCAACGCCACGTTCTATTCCGTCGTGGAGTTCGTCGCCCCCGCTTCGATCGCCGTGGTGCTGGGCACCGGCGCATGGCTGGCCGGCCGGGGGACCGTGACCGTCGGCACCGTGATCGCGTTCACGCTGTACCTGGGCAAGCTGTTCGAACCGATCCAGCAGCTGGCCGAGCTTGCCCAGGTCATGCAACAGGCGTCAGCGTCCTACGCAAAGGTCTTCCAGTTCCGCGACCTGGTACCGGGGGTGGCCGACCGGGCCGATGCCGGTGTCTTCGAGGTGGGCCCCGGGCACGTGTCGGTCCGTGACGTTACGTTCCGCTACGACGCCGACACCGCCGAGGTCCTGCATGGCGTCAGCCTGGACATCGCGCCCGGCAGCCGCGTGGCGCTGGTGGGATCCAGTGGCGCCGGCAAGACCACCCTCGGCAAGCTGATTGCGCGCTTCCACGATGTCAGCGGTGGGAGCATCGAGGTCGATGGCCAGGACGTCCGGTCGGTGACGGGCGCCTCGCTGCGCCGCCACGTCGCACTCGTCCCACAGCAGGGGTTCCTGTTCGATGGGACGGTGCTGGACAACATCGCCGTGGTCCGGCCCGACCTCGAGCGCGATGACGTGATTGCCGCATGCGACGCCTTGGGCATCATGGCGCGTATCGACGCACTGCCGGACGGCCTCGCGACCGAGATCACCAACGGGGGGCAGTCCCTGTCCAGCGGCCAGCGCCAGCTGATCGCGCTGGCCCGTGCACTGGTGGCGGAGCCGACGGTCATCGTCCTGGACGAGGCGACGTCGAACCTGGATCCGGCGACCGACGCACTCGTCGAGCGCGCGCTCGCATCGTTGCTGGACGGTCGGACCGCGATCGTGATCGCGCACCGTGTCGAGACGGCGATGCGGGCCGACCGCGTGGTCCTGATGGCAGACGGCCGGGTCGCCGAGGACGGCAGCCCGTCCGAGCTCCGCGCCGCCGGCGGCGTGTTCGCAGGCTGGGTCGACACCGTCCGCGACGTCGCCGCCACCCCCTGAGCGGGCGCGACCCGATCCGATCCCTGTGACGATCGTCCCGGGTTGTGGTTCGCGCTCCGTGGGTGCTTGCCTGGCGTCCGTCAGCCGGTGGCCAGCCGAGTTTCCGGCGGCTGCTTGTAGATCCGTTGGACGACCTCGTCGATGCCAGTGTCCTCGATGCTGAGGTCCACGATGGCGGCCCGTGCGACGATGTCCGCGATCACCCGTGGTGCCGCGGTGACCTGGCGATCGAAGCGCAACCACTGGCGCGGGCCGTCGATGCGGACCACCTCGGTGTCCGGGACGTCAAGCGGCGGGGCCTCACCCTCCAGGTCCACGACGACGGTGCGGAAGGTCCCGTGCAGGTCGCGCAGCGACGCGACGTCGCCGTCGTGGATGACCGCCCCAGAGTCGATGACCAGCACCCGTGAGCACAGGCGCTCGATGTCGGCCATGTCGTGCGTGGTCAGCAGGACCGTGATCCCGCGCTCACGGTTCACCTCGCCGAGGAAGCCTCGAACCCGCTCCTTGCTGACGACGTCGAGGCCGATGGTGGGTTCGTCGAGGTAGACGATGCGAGGCGAGTGCAGGAACGCCGCCGCCAGGTCACCGCGCATTCGTTGGCCCAGCGACAGTTGGCGGACAGGCGTGCGCAGGAAGGGCCCCAACTCGACGCGACCGCGAACGACCAGCAGAGGAAGGCAACTTCGAACCGGCCGTCGCGCACCAGTTCGTCCAAGACCTCGACCGACCCCACCAGCAGGTCGGACGTGTCGAAGGCAAGCCGTGCAAGTGCGTAGAGGAACACGACGGTCACTCCCATCGCGCCTGTCCTCCTGCATGCCGGGTGGCGCGTGCGTGCGGAGTGCCGCTGCCGCGTGCCGCGGGCATGGCGCCTGCCTCTCGCATCGCGCCCGTCACATGCCTCGTGCCAGTCACTCCCATCGCGTCGGGACCCGGTCCCGTCGTGGCCGCCGGCTCTGCGCCACCGTCTACGTGGGTGGGGGTGGTCGCAGGACAGGGCAGCCGTTGGTCCAGTGCAGGGCGAGCCGGCCGTGGTCGTAGTTGCGGTGGTGGGTGGTGCATCCCAGTGCGGCGTTGCTCATCGCCAGGCGACCGCCGCCGCGGTAGGCGACGCTGAGGTGCATGACCTGGCACCACTGGGCGGGCATGTCGCAGGTTTCGTGGATGCAGCCGCCATCGCGCAGCGCGATGGCCTTGTAGACCCCGACCGGCACGTTGCGGGTCTCTGCGGTGACCTGGATCGGGATCCTGCGGCCGATGGTGACAAACGACAGGCCGGCGTCGTCGAGGTGTCCGCGGATGGCATCCCACACGATCGGGCCGGTCCAGTCGGCCTCGGCGATCCCGACGTTGCCGTCACGGTCGCACAGGGTGTCCAGGTCCACGGTCACGACCACGTGCGGGACGACCCCATGGCGCACCGGCGCTCCGCCGCGGTCCAGAGCGGCGTGCTGGTCCAGCGCGGCCTGCAGCGCGGCGACGACGGCGTCGGCGGTGCGCTGCTGCGAGGTGCGGTGTTCGCCTTCACGGTCTGCACGTCGGTAGGCGTGGATGGCGGTGGCAACGACTTCGGCCTGCAGCCCGGCGAACGCCCCGGACAGGCGCAGCATCCCATCGTCGGCCTTGAACGTCGAGGCCGTGCGGCGGCCGTGGCGGCGCTGTTCGGCCCGCACCGCCGCGGCCCGGTCCAGCCGGGCGAGCAGACGCGTGCACGCGTCGGCGAACTCCACCCGCGACAGCCCCCGACCCACCGCGACCAGTTCCGCTTCGGCGGCAGCCCGGACCTCACCCGACAACGACGCCAGGGTGCGGTCGAGCACGTCGAGGTGACGGTCGGACAGGTCACCGGCGTCAAACGCGGCCGCGGCGGCAGGTGTCGCGTCGAGGCGGTCGCCGACACGCTGGGCGCGGCGCACGTCCGCGGGTGGCAGCGACAGTGCGTCCGCCACGGCCCCGCGCGCCTGGCGTTGGGCCCGGTCCACCGCACGGTCGTCACCACCGTCGGCGCGTACGGCGTCGGCGCGCCGGCGGGTCAACTCCGACGTCGTGCGGGCGATCCGTGCGTCGACCCGTCGCCGAACGGACTGCAGCGCGGTCATCTCCGCGACGAGCAGGTCGTCCTCGACCCCGTCCATCGGCCGTTGCACGACCTTGGCGACCGCGACGTCCAACGCCGCCAGCGCCGCCCTGCCATCCCCAGCCCCGGCGACCCCAGCCCCGGCGACCCCAGCCCCGGCGACCCCAGCCCCGGCCTGGGCACCAGTCGCCATGGACGTCGCGTGCTCCCTCGATGCAGGATCGGCCTTGTCGTACCCGGGAGCGTCCTTCTCCCTGGCGAGCCGAACGCCCGCCCAGTGGCCAGGTTCACGCGGTGGTGTCAACGCGAACCTCCCCGTCAGGCGTCGACTGCATGACGGCATCCTAGACGACGGAGCCACCCGCTGTCGAACGTGTGTTCGATATCTGTGGACGACGCGCGACCCCTGCCCCGGGGCGCCCCCGACTTCTTGCACGACGTGCTCGGGCGCGACGGTTGCCGGCGGCCGATCTCGGCGTCGTGTGTCAGCTCATTCCTGCAGGTGACTGACCTGGGCGAACTGCTGCAGCCCGAGGATCATCGTCCCGCCCAGCTCCCGCGAGGTCACGGTCGTGATCGATCCCATGGGCTTTGGCAGACGCTGGTGTTCCCAGGGGGACGCCTCCAGCCCCAGGAGGTGACTCAACACCATCGAGCAGGATCCGGCGTGCGCCACGATCACGATCCGACGTCGCTCGGTCGCGGTCACTACCCGGCGACCCTGTCGGCGTACCGCTGGCGGGCGGCTTCTCCCGTCGTGCCCAGTTCACTGCCGATGCTGCGCCACGAGGCGCCGCCCGAGGATCTCCGAGTTACCTTGCGAAACCGTAGGGCAACAGGTCCATGTCGGGGTAGCGCAGGGCGACGCCATCGAGGGTGACGTCCGTCCAGTACGGGTCGCCGGGAGCGGGGAAGCCCATGGCCGTTCGCTGTTCGACGGAGCACAGTTGCAGAAGGCGCGACATCTCGGGGTTGGCCGCCCGCATCGGCCAGGGGGCCCAGCCAATGTGGTCGACCTTCACGGGCCGGTAGGCCCAGTGGTGGTTGACCCGCCGACCGGTCGCGGCGGTCATCCCGGACCCGCGGTGGAAGGTCGACATCGTGTAGAGCAGCAGTGATCCGGCGGGGGCCAGGATCGGCAACTCGTGCTCGTAGAGGTCCGGGTCGAGGTCACGCGAGCGATGGCGCGGATACATGGGCGTGTTCGCCGTGTGGCGTCTGCTGACGGCGTACGTCGGGCCGTTCTCCGCCGTGACGTCGGTGTAGTAGATCATCCCGGCGAGGTAGTCCTGCGGTGCCCAGACCAGCGAGTGATTGGTCGTGTCGGTGTGCAACTCCTGGTCGATGACGTGCTGGCCGGCGTACTTGGCCGAAATCCCCGACTGCGTTGCGAGCACGTCGCCGCCGATGAAACGGCGCGCGAAGTCGATCAGGTCGGGCCGCAGCACGTTGAAGTGCAGCTCGGACGGGAAGTCGGGGAACTCGGTGAACGCCCAGTGGGTCGGCATGGAGTTCGCGATCGTGTCCGACTGCGCCTCGGCGCGCGCGTACTCGTCCCAGGTGGGGTAGAAGCGGTCGATCAGGTCCAGCGACGCTTTCAGTTCGACGTCGTCGAGCCAGCCCTCGACGACCGCGAGGCCGTCGGTGCGCAGTGCCTCGAGCACGCCATCATCCAACAGGTCAAGGTTGGGCACGATCGGTCACTCCGGTGAGTCAAGCCACGCCGCGACTTCTATGACAAGCACACAGTAGCTCCGAACCGGCACGCGGGCTGTGAAAGCTGTCCGCTAGTATGCTTGTCATCCATGTCACGTGCCACGTGGTCACGTGCCACGTGGTCGCGTGTCACGTCACGCAGGTCACGGACCAGTACGGGAGCGCCGTCCATGCCGAAGGTCCACGTCCGTCGCGACACCGTGCTGGGCGACCTGCCCACCGCCGTCTACGGCCACTTCACGGAACACCTCGCCCACATCATGGTCGACGGGCTGTGGTCGGAGCTGCTGCTCGGCCGCAAGTTCGAGGCACCAATGGTCGGCCGCGTGCCCAAGCTGGCTGAGCCGTGGGAGCCCTTCGGCGGCCTCCGTGACGACCACACCCACTACCGCCGTGGCCCTGACGACATGCCGCGCTTCGCCTCCCCCCAGGGCAAGGCCCACCACTGCCAGGGTGTCGTGGTCGATCCGGGCAACGATGGCGCCGAGCGTGGCATCGCGCAGGGCCAGATCGTGGTCGACGCTGGCGTCACCTACGACTTCCGAGGCAGCGTTCGCCGCCTCGGCCCGGCGGGCACGTTGAAGGTCGCGCTGCGTGCCAGCGATGGCGTCACGGTCCTGGCCGAGACGACGATCGACATCCCACCGCTCGCAAGGACCCGCTTCGGTGACGAGTTCGCGCACAACGCGCTCTGGATGGACGACATCTCCTGGGTCGAGGTTGACGCCCGACTGACGCCGACCACGGGTGACGCGGATGGCGTCTTCACCCTGACGTTCATCCCGGCGACCGACGAACAGTCGCTCTGGCACTTCAACTGGGTGAGCCTCATGCCGTCGGACAACATCGACGGATGGGAGGGCGCCGTCGTCGAGGGATTGACCGAGCTGCCCGCGCAGTCGCTGAAGTGGCCCGGCGGTTGCATGGCCGACGACTACGACTGGCGCTACGGACTGGGCCCCCGTGACGACCGCTATGGCACCGTCGACCAGGCCTGGGCGACCTGGGACGAGAACGACGTCGGCATCGACGAGTTCATGCGCCTGTGCGAGCTCACCGGCGCGGAGCCGATCATGGGCGTCAACGGCGGCACTGGCACACCCGAGATGGCGGCCCAGTGGGTCGAGTACTGCAACGGTTCGATCGGCACCGAGTGGGGGGCCAGGCGCGCTGCCAACGGCCACGCCGCGCCGTACGACGTGCGCACCTGGGTCGTCGGCAACGAGCAGTGGGGCTTCTTCGAGACCGGCTACGTCGGCCCTGAGCTGTACGCCGACCGCTACCTCGCCATCGCCGACGCCATGAGGAAGGTCGACCCCACGATCACGATGGTGGCGGTCGGGCAGGTGGGCGAGTTCAACCGGATCGTCCTGCGCAAGGCTGCCCACGCGATCGACCAGTTGCAGATCCACGCCTACACCCCCGACGCCGGCCCGGCGGTCACCGACGGGCCAAGCGCCACGCACAAGATCGCGACTGCGGAGGTCTTCGACGGTTGGTTCGAGCAGTGCCGCCAGGACATCGCGAGCGTGCCGGGCGCCGAGCATGTCAAGGTCTGCCTCGACGAATGGGGCTGGTCACGTGGCACCCACGCCGGAACGATCTTCACGGCCGCCTGCCTGAACGCGATGCACCGCGCCGCCCCGCTTGTGCGCGTCGGGTCCAAGGCCGCCGTCATCAACGTCGACGGCGTCCTCAACCGGCGCGGCCAAACCGTGGTGCGGACCGGCACCTTTGACGTCTTCCGAGCATTCAACGAGGCACACCTGCCGGAGTCGGTGGCGGTCGAGGTCAGCGGCGAGGGTGAGCAGGCCCTGGACGTCTCGGCGTTGGTCGACGGCAACACCGGTGCGTGCTCGATCTTCCTGGTCAACCGCGCCCCGATGCCCGTACCCGTCGAGTTGGACGCCGGGGTGGCGGCCGGGACACCTGTCCGCGTCACGGTCGTCCAGGCGGCCGACGCATCCGACCCGGCCGGGGCGTCCCGAACCTCCCGCGACGAGGGCGCCTGGACCACCACCCGACCACTTCCGCCACACTCTCTCACCGTCATCCAGATCGGAGCACCACAGTGAAGGCCAAGATCTCCGTCGACCTCGAGCGCACCCTCGGATCCATCGACGACCGCGTCTACGGCACGTTCGCCGAGCACATCGGCCGAGTGATCTACGGCGGGCTCTACGACCCGGAATCGGACGTCGCCGATGCCGACGGCCTGCGCACGGACGTGATCGAGGCCGTGCGCGAGATGGGCTCGACGATCATCCGGTGGCCCGGCGGCAACTTCGCCTCCGGTTACCACTGGCGCGACGGCATCGGGCCCAAGGACCAGCGGCCCGGACGCCACGACCTGGCGTGGGACGTCTTCGACCCGAACACGTTCGGCACGGAGGAGTTTCTCGCGTTCTGTCGCAAGGCCGGCGCGGCGCCGTACCTGAACTTCAATGCTTCCACCGGCGACTTCGATGAGGCGCAAGGCTGGATCGAGTACTGCAACGGCCGTCACCCTGTGCCGGAGGTGCTGGCGCGCCAGGCTGGCCCGCACCCCGACCCGCACGACGTGAAACTGTGGGGGATCGGCAACGAGAACTACGGCTGGTGGCAGCACGCCCACGCATCGGCCGAGTCGTACGCCGAGACCCTGCGCGAGTGGGGCAAGCTCGCCTACTGGACCGACTCCTCGATCGAGATCGTCGGCGTCGGCGCGTCACCCATGCCGGACTGGAACTGGACGGTGCTCACCCAGGCCGGTCGGTCGATGGACTACCTGTCGCTGCACTTCTACTGGAACTCGATGCCCAGCGATCCCTACCACTCCGTGTTGGCGGGGCCGATCGGGTCAGAGGCCATCATGGAGGGTGCCTGGGGGATGGCGCTGGAGGCCCAGCGCAAGCTGGGACTTGTCCGGCCCGTCCGCTTCGCGATCGACGAATGGGGCGTCTGGAACGACAGCCAGCAGGGGATTCGCGACTCGCTGGCCGACCTGTCCAAGCCGATGCGCTACGGCCTGACGCCCAAGATCGGGATCGACAACAAGTTCGAGGAATTCTTTGACGTCAAGGACGCGCTCGGCGTGGCGACATGGTTCAACGTCATGTGGCGCCACCCGGAGAAGATTGCACTTGCCACCTATGCCCAGGTGGTGAACACGCTGGCACCGCTGTTCGTCGGCGAGAACGGCCTGGTCAAGCAGGCAACGTTCTTCCCGCTGGCGATCTCTGCGAAGGAGTCGATGGGCACGGCGTTGGACGTGCTGGTGCTGACCGACGAGGGCGTCCCGGCGCCGCTGGCGGGCTTCGCCGCTGCGGGTGGTGGCGGGAGCATGGCTGCCGACTCGATTCCTGTCCTGGACGCTGCGGGCACGACCGACGGCCACCGCATCCACCTGTCGCTGGTCAACCGATCCCGCGACACCGAGCTCGAGGTCACCGTCGCCGGTGTCGCCGGCACGGCTCGAAGGATCGTGTTGACCCACGACGACCCGTTCGCCTGCAACACGCCGGACTCGCCAAGGACCGTGGTCCCCGTGGAGGACAAGGTCGAGGTCAACGGCACGATCACGCTCCCACCGGCCAGCCACACCACCCTCGTCTTCGAGTGATCGTGCTCGGATCACCGCCGACGGCTCGGGCCTCGGCCCGGGCCTCGGCCCGGGCCTGTGCACCTACGACGCCACCAGTTCCTCGGGCGTGTTGCTGGTGATCACCGACTTCGACCTGACGTTGAACCCGCCGCGGATCGTGTTCAGCCTGCGCGCGACGGGCATGCATCCGTGAAGGCCCTGCTCGGCACCACCGGCCTGGAAGTGAGCCGCATCGGCCTCGGGGCATGGGGGATCGGCGGCGTCCACTACGGCGAGGTCGCCCATGACGAGGCGTTGGCTGCCATCGTTGCCTACCTCGACGGCGGAGGGAACTTCATCGACACCGCCCGGGCCTACGGTCGATCCGAGGAACTGCTGGGCGAGGTCCTGCCCGACCACCCCGACGCGATCGTCGTGTCCAAGACACCGCACACGGCGGCCCTGGACCAGGTGTCGCTGATTCGCCGGGACATCGAGGAGAGCCTCACGCGGCTGCGGCGCGACCGCATCGACGTGGAACTCATGCACCAGCCGTCACCCGACCCGCACGTGCGCGACGCGGTCCTCACGGAGTTGGAATCCTGTCGCGACGAGGGCCTGATCGGCCACGTCGGCGCATCCATTGCCGGCCCAACGGTGACCGATGCCACCGAGGCCATGTTGGACGACTACGTCGCCACCGGTCGCATCGAGGTCGTCGAGGTCGTCGTCAGCGTGCTGCGCCAGCGGTTGCTGCCGGCCATCCAGCGCTGCCACACGGCCGGCGTGGGGGTGATCGTCCGCACGGCCCTCGAGTCGGGCTTCCTGTCCGGTCGCTACCCCGCCAGCCATGTCTTCGGCGACGGCGACCACAGACACCGCTGGTCGGCCGAGGTGCGAGCCGCCATCGATGCCGCCGTGGTCGAGGTGGCCGGCCTGGCCACGGTCGCCGGCGCAACAGACCTGGTGGACGTGGCAGCACGCTTCCCGCTGGCCCATGCGGGTGTCAGCACCGTCATCCTCGGGGCGACGACGGCCGAGCAGGTCCGGCGCAACCACGCGATCGGTGCACGTGGGCAGCTGGACGCGGCGCTGCAGGCTGCCCTGGAGGCCTGGGGCCGCGACCGCACCGCCGACTTCAATCCCTGACCCGCGCCGGCGGCAGCCGCGAGCATCGCGTGAGTTCCCAAGCAGGGATCCCGGGGCAGGAGAATCACTGGATGCGGTGGCGCCGGTTCGACCGGTCGTGCAGGCGACCGGGGTGGTCGTCAGAACGGGACTGCAATGACCGGATCCAGCCGACGCGACGCGCGACCGGGCCACCGAGCACAACCAGCATGGCGGCGAGGGCGAGATGGGGGAGCCACGCGAGTTCAGGGTGGGGCCAGTCCACGGAGTGGGAGCTCTGGCGGCCGCCGACCCCGAGCACCGCGATGATGCTCAGGCCGAAGGTTCCCGACAGGGCCGCCACGCTGAGGCAGACGACGGCGCAGGCCATGTCGGACAGTCGGTGTCGGTGGCGTCGGCCGATCCTGGCCGCACCGCCCAGGAGCCCCGCCAGGACGACCACCGGCGCCAACAGCGCAACCCCGGCGGACGTGACCAGCCACGCGGCCAGCGCGCCCGCCGCCACGAAGAGCCCGAGGCCGATCCACACGGCAATGGCCGTCGCGGGACTGGACGTGGGTGGGCGCGTCATGGACTCGATCGAGGTCGCCAGGGGGCGGACTTGGGCGGTTGACCGTACCCGCCGGGATGACCGGTCACCTCTATGATAAGCTGCCAAGCTCATCAGGCCGGCGAGGTCGCTCGACGGCGTCATTGCCAGGGTCGCCACGTTGGGCGACCCACGATCGATTGACGGAGGCGTCCGTGGACAGCGACAACACGCTGCGTTCCCAGGACTGGCTTGGCGGTACCGACCGTGACAGCTTCATCCACCGGTCCTGGCTGAAGCGCGGCTTCCCCGACGATGAGTTCAACGGCGACAAGCCGGTGATCGGCATCATCACCAGTTGGTCGGAGTTGGCGCCCTGCAACCTCCACCTCGACGAGGTTGCGCAGTACGTCAAGAACGGCATCTGGGAATCGGGTGGTGTCCCGTACATCGTCCCGGCGATGTCCATCGGTGAGACGCTCGTCCGCCCGACGGCGATGTTGTTGCGCAACCTGATGGCCATGGTCGTCGAGGAGTCGATCCGCGCCAACCCGGTGGACGGGGTCGTGCTGCTGTCCGGCTGCGACAAGACCACCGCAGCAATGTGGCTGGGCGCCGCCAGCGTCGACCTTCCGACCATCGTGGTCACGGGCGGCCCGATGCTGACGGGCCGGTATCGCGGTGAGGCGATCGGCTCCGGGACGCACCTGTGGAAGTTCTCCGAGGACGTTCGCGCCGGGAAGATGTCCAACGAGGACTTCCTCGCTGCCGAGTCCTGCATGACGCGCAGCAAGGGCCACTGCAACACCATGGGCACCGCCTCCACGCTCGCCTCCATCACGGAGGCCCTCGGCCTGTCGCTGCCGGGAGCCGCTGCGATCCCGGCCGTGGATTCGCGCCGCAACCGGGTGGCGCAACTGTCGGGTCGCCGCATCGTGGAGATGATCGCCGAGGACCTCAAGTTCTCGGACATCGTGACCCGGGGTGCGATGCACAACGCCATCAGGGCCAACGCCGCAATCGGCGGGTCAACCAACGCGGTGGTGCACCTGCTGGCCCTGGCGGGTCGGCTGGGCGTCCCACTGAAGATCGACGACTTCGACGAGTACGGGGCCAACATCCCGCTGCTGGTGAACCTCGCGCCGTCCGGCGAGTACCACATGGAGGACTTCTACTACGCGGGTGGCCTGCCGGCAGTCCTGCGCGAGCTGCGCGACGTCCTCGACCCGGAGCCGATCACCGTGACGGGCCAGCCGTTGGTCGACATCGTCGCCGACGCCGAATGCCACGACCGCAAGGTCATCGCCACGATGGACGAGCCATTCCAGCGCGACTCCGGCATCGCCGTCCTCCGTGGGAACCTGTCGCCCAATGGCGCCATCATCAAGCCCTCGGCTGCATCCCCCGAACTGCTGGTCCACACCGGTCGTGCGATCGTCTTCGAGTCAATCGAGGACTTCAAGGCAAAGGTCGACGATCCCGACCTCGACGTGGCGGCCGACGACATCATGGTCCTGAAGGGCTGCGGTCCCAAGGGCTACCCCGGCTTCCCGGAGGTCGGCAACATGCCGATCCCCCGCAAGCTGCTGGAGGCCGGTGTCACCGACATGGTGCGCATCTCCGATGCCCGCATGAGCGGCACCGCCTACGGCACCGTCGTCCTGCACGTGTCGCCGGAGTCCGAGGCCGGTGGGCCGTTGGCCATCGTCCAGACGGGCGACCGCATCACGCTCGACGTTCCGAACCGACGCCTCCACCTCGAGGTCGATGACGAGGAGCTGGAGCGGCGGCTCGGCGCCTTCACCCCGGCGGAGCCCGTCTACGACCGTGGGTGGTACCGGATGTACATCGAGAACGTGAACCAGGCGGACGAGGGCGCGGACCTCGGCTTTCTGAAGGGGAAGAGCACCTTCCGGATCACCCGCGAGGCGCACTGACCACCCCACAGGACCCATCGGCTCACCTCGGGATGGCCCGAGCGGGCGACGTGACGGACCAAGGCGGACGCGTGGACAAGCGACCCAACATCCTGCTGATCATGACCGACCAGCAGAAGGCCGACAGCCTGTCGATCTACGGCAACCGCCACGTTCGCACGCCCGCGTTGGATCGGCTGGCCGAGGGCGGCGCCGTCTTCGACGGGATGATCTGCAACTACCCGGCCTGCACGCCGGGCCGATCGGCGGTGATGACGGGACGCTATCCCCACACGACGGGCGTTCGGGCCAACCACCTCCACCTGCCCGAGTACGAGTTGAGCCTGCCCGTGGTGCTGGACCGAGCGGGTTACCGCCTGGGGATGGTTGGCAAGAACCACGTCTTCCCGGACGGCACGATCTGGTCGCAGTTCAGGGTCGGGCGCATGGCGTTGCGCGAGTTCGACAACCTGCCGCGCCAGCCCGAGGTGGAGGCGGAGCTGCGCGCGGAGGGGCTGGTTGCCGACCATCGGTCACTGTTTGACACCTGGTACGGCGCCAACCACTTTGGGCCTGACGGCGAGGAGTTCAGCGACATTCGCCAATTCGCCCTGCAGAAGCAGTACTGGAGGTCGTTTGCCGGCGCAGGGACGCTGCCGTTCGACAAGGACCGATGCACCTCGGCGGTCCTGGGGGCCCGGGCCGCCGAGTTCGTACGCGACAACGCTGAACGCGACGAGCCGTGGATGCTGTGGCTGTCGTTTCCCGACCCGCACAACCCCTACCTCGCCCCAGAGCCCTATGCATCGATGTACGACCCGGCCACGGTGGACATCCCACCGGACGATCCGATGACCGACAAGCCGCAACGCCACGCGATCAGCAAGCGCATGAACGGGATGCAGGACTACCCCGAGGACATCATTCGCAAGGCCGTCGCGATCCAGTACGGCCAGGTGACCGCGATCGATGACGGCATCGCCAAGGTGATGGCGGCGCTGGACGAGTCGGGCCAGCTCGAGAACACCATCGTGGTGTTCACCACCGATCACGGCGGCTACGTCGGCGACCACGGTTCGTGGCACAAGTCATTGGCGTTCTTCGACTGCCTGATTCGCCTGCCGATGATCATCTCGTGGCCCGCAACGATCGCGCCGCAACGACTTGAGCGTGGCTTCATGGAGCAGGTCGACATCCTGCCGACACTGCTCGGCCTTGCCGAGGTGGAGCTTCCGCCCGGCGTCCAGGGGCGGTCGGTCGTGGCGGCACTGCAGGGCGACCGTGACGGATTGCGCGACGTGGCCTTTGCCGAGGGTGGCGAGGCAGGAACCCCTGTGACGTGGTCCGACCTGCCGTTCCAGCCCGACGATCCGCTGGACTCGCGGCTGTTCGGCTGGGACGGTTTCGCGGAGGCATGGATCGGCCAGGGAAAGATGCTGCGCACCGCCACGCACAAGTACGTGTGGTGGGCCAACGGCGAGGAGGAGCTCTACGACCTCAACGCGGACCCCGACGAGCTGCGCAACCTCGCCAACCGCGACGACCCGGCCACCACGGAGCGCAAACGCGGCTTCAAGGACCAACTGCTGTCCTGGAGCGTCGGTACGGAGGACCAGTTGGCACCGCACACGTTCAACGTCTATTTCGATGACATCATCCACGACCGGCTGCCTTTCTGATGGTCGACGACGAGGTGATCGCCGCCCATGCTGCCGAGATGCTGGGCGTGTTCCGGGACCACCGCCTCGAGCGTCACACCGACCATGCCATCGCGGACCTGACGATCGGGCAGGCGTACCGGGTCCAGGAGGCCGTGGTCGCCCAGCGTGTGGCAGACGGCGAGCGGCACGTGGGCTGGAAGGTCGGCTGCACCAGTCGAGGCGTGCAGGCGCAGTTCGGCCTCACCGAGCAGATCAACGGCCACCTGATGGCGCCGCACGTCCACGACAGTGGTGCTGTGCTGCACCTGGGTGACTACGTCGACTGCGCCATCGAGCCCGAGTTCGTCCTGCACATGGCCACAGAACTCGAGGGCCACGACCTGCCTGACGCCACGCTGCGATCGGCGATCGGCGCGGTCTCGGCAGGCATCGAGGTCCACAACTACCGCTTCTTCCACGGTTGCGCGACTTCGCAGGAGTTGATCGCGAGCAATGGCATCCACGCCGCTGCCGTCGTCGGCGGGGAGCGGGCGGCGCTGGGCGACGTCGACCTTGCCCTCGAAGGCGTGGGCGTGTGGCGCAACGGCGAACTGGTCGATTCCGGCATCGGAGCGGAGATCATGGGCGGACCACTGGAGAGCCTGCGATGGCTCGTCGGGCACCTGACCGATCGGGGACGCCGACTGGAGGCCGGGGCACTGGTCATCCCCGGGTCGCCCGTCGGGCTGATCCGGGTCGGCCCCGACGATCACATCGAGACCCGCTTCGCCCGCTTCGGGCGCTGCGAGGCCACGTTCGTCGACGGCCGCCGCGGCGGTTCGGCATGAGTGGACATGCAAGGTCGGGCATGAACGACCGAGTGGCCCTTGTGACCGGCGGCGGTCGTGGGATCGGCGCGGAGGTGGCGCTCGAGTTCGCGCGTCGCGGCACCCGCGTCGCCGTGCTGGCCCGCACAGCAGCACAGGTCGAGCGGGTGGCAGCCGACATCGAGCGCGAGGGTGGCCGGGCGATGCCGATCGTCGCCGACGTTGGTGACCTGGGAGCGGTCCGCCTGGCGGTCGCCGAGGTGGAGGCCAAGCTGGGGCCGGTGGACATCCTGGTGAACAACGCCGCCGTGATCTCAGGCATAACGCCCGTGCTCGAGGCGGACCCGGCATCCGTCGACCAGGCCTTCCACGTCAACGTGCGGGGAGCATGGAACTGCCTGCACGTGGTGGTGCCGGGCATGATCGATCGAGGGTGGGGGCGCGTCATCGCGGTCGGCAGCAGTGCCGGCGTCCGTGGAATCGCCACGCTTGGCCTCTACAGCGCCACGAAGGCAGCGTTCGAGCGCCTGCACGAGGCACTGGCGGCTGAGGTCGAGGGAACGGAGGTGCTGGTCAGCATCGTGTGGCCGGGTGGCGTCGACACGGACATGCAGGCCGAGTTGCGTGGCGACGGGTTTGCCCATGCCACGATCGCGCGTCGGGTCCATGAACAGGGCGCGCTGCGGTCGGCCAGCCAGGTCGCCGCCGGAATCGTCGACCTGGGCGCGGAGGATGGCGTTGCGCACGGAGCACGCGTCGACCTGGGCGACAGGTGAAGGGGAGCGGGGTGTCGAATTGTCCGGAATGCACGACGGCAAGGGCCGGGCGGCTGGGCTGGGCTGGACCGGCTGGGCCTGGGAGAGGTTCACCCGCTGGTCGGCGTGACCTCCGGTCCGCTCCGGTGGTCCGACGGACCCGCGCTCATGAATGAAAGTATGCTTGTACGATAAGGTGTCACGGGGGAGCGGCGCACCGACCGCGAGGGAGAAGCGGACGATGGCAGATCAGGGCCAGCATGATCCGGGTGGGCCGCAGGCCGCGCCCGGCGCTGACCCGTCGCGCCGTCCGAACGCTGCGCCCGACCCGACCGCCACGCAGGCACGCGGGCAGGGCATCCTCGACCGGTTCTTGTCGACCCCGTACCGCAACGAGGTCTTGGCCCTGGTCGTGCTCTGCCTGGTCACGGCGGCGTTGCCATGGCTCGCTCCGGGCGGCCCCGGCCGCTACCCCGCGGGGCTGCTGATCATCGGCGCCGGTCCGGGTGCGGCGCTGGCGATGCAGGCCATGGGCGTCGTGCTCGTGTTTCGCTCCAACCGGTTCATCAACTTCGGCCAGCTCTACCTGGGCAACCTCGCGGCGTCCTTCTTCGTGCTCATGTCGCAGTACACGCCGCTGTACCGCACCGTGACCAGCGTCTGCCCCGAGTGCCTCGACGTCGAGGACCTGACCCGGACCCAGTACGTGGTCCACTACTTCGCGTCGGCGGTCCTGGCGCTCGGCGTCGGCCTCGTTGCGGCATGGTTGATGTACGTGCTGGTCGTCAAGCGCTTCGAGCGGCGGCCGCGGCTCATCGTGACGGTTGCCTCCGTCTTCGTCGGCTCGGCCGCGATCGCGATCATCGGCCTGATGCGCAACACGATGACCACGGTGGAGCAACGCGAGGACGGCCTCCTGGCGGCCAGTTCACCGCTGCCCTACGACGTCGACTTCCTTGTTGGCGGCCAGCACGTGAACTTGGGGCAGCTGCTGTCGGTCGTCGTGGGCGTCACCTCGATCGTGGCACTGGCGGTGTACCTGCGCCGCAGCCGAATCGGCCGCGGGATCCGCGCCGCGGCGGACAATCCCGCCCGGGCCGAACTCCTGGGCATCAACGTCCACCAGGTCCACACACGCGTGTGGTTCCTGGTCGGCGCGCTGACGGCGGTGCCAGCCATCCTCGCGACAATGTCCGGGGAATTGGTCCAGTACGAGGGCGCCAACGTCAACAACCTCATGATGATCCTCCTGGTCGCGGTCTTCGCCCGTTTCATGTCGCTGCCGATGGCGGGTGCCGCGGCGTTCGTCGTGTCGATCCTGCGCACGACCTCGCTGTACGCCTTCGGCAACCAGCTTGGGCCCTTCAACGGTGCGATGGTCTTCCTGGTCGCCGGCCTGCTGCTGTTGCGAGCGCGCGAGCGTTCGACCCGCGCTGACGTGCTCGCTTCAGCCACGCTCAACACGGAACGGGAGATCCGCCCCATCCCCAAGGAGTTGCGTGACCTCCCGTCGGTCCGTACGGGTGTACGCAGCCTTGCCATCCTCGGGGCGATCTTCGTCGTGGCGCTGCCGTGGACCCTGTCCCCGGGCCAGACCAACCTTGCTGCCATCCCGTTCATCTACGGGATCGTGGGCCTGTCGCTGCTCATCCTGACGGGGTGGGCAGGGCAGATCAGCCTCGGGCAGTTCGCGTTCGCGGCCATCGGTGGCTACGTCGTGGCCGTCTGGCAGGTGCCGTTCTTCGTGTCATTGGTCGGCGCGGCCGTGGTCGGTGCCGTGGTGGCCACCCTGGTGGGCATCCCGGCGCTGCGCCTCAAGGGCCTCTACCTCGCCATCACCACCATGGCCCTGGCCGTGTCGGTCACGGCCGTCGTGGTCAGCCCGCAGTACCTCGGCAAGCACCTGCCCGCGAACCTGCCCCGGCCCGCCCTGTTCGGCATGGACCTCGAGGACCAGCGCACCTTCTACTACGTGAGCCTGGTCGTCCTGGCTGGTGCCGTGTTCGCGGTCAAGGGACTGCGCAACAGTCGGATCGGCCGGGTCCTGATCGCCGCGCGGGAGAACGAGCAGGCCGTGCAGTCCTTCGGGGTTTCCCTGGTCCGCGCGCGACTCACGGCCTTCGCGATCTCCGGGGCCTTCGCCGCGTTCGCGGGCGGGCTCTACGCCTTCCACCAGCACGGCATGCCGTTGAACTCGTTCGACGAGAACCAGTCGATGGCGATCTTCACGATGTCGGTCATCGGCGGCCTTGGTTCGACCGCCGGTCCGTTGATCGGCGCGGCCTACACGGGGATCCTGCTGGTCTTCAAGACGTCGCCTGCCGTGACCGGGTTCTTCCTCGGGTTCGGTGGACTGGGGCTGCTCCTGCTGGCCCCCGGAGGCCTTGGCCAGGTGTTCTTTGGCCTGCGCGATGCCTTCCTGCGCCGGGTCGCCAAGCGACACCGGCTCATCGTGCCCAGCCTCATTGCCGACCAGAAGGCGGAGCGCGGCGACGGTCGTGTTCCGGTCGCACCCAAGGTTCGCGCAACGGGCGGCACGGCGTTCGTCCCGCAGCGCTACGAGCTTGGTGGCCAGTGGGCGCTGGTTGACGACGTCGCCGTCGAACGCAGCAGTCACGACGACTTCGCCGGCCTCGGGGCCGACCGTGCACCGGAGCTGATCGATGGCTGATGAGGCGCACCTCACGGCCTCGGCCGAGGCACGGCCCGATCCTGGCGCCGCGGCCAGCGTTGCCGAGGCGGATGCCATCCGTCCGCGTGCGGCGGTCCCGTCGGATCGCCAGCGCGAATACGGCGCCGTCGTCATCGACCATGACTTCACCACAGCGACAGAGGTTGCGTCGGAGCGGCCCAGCTTCGTTGCCCTGGTCAAGCAGTGGGCCAGGGACGCCGACCCACGCACCATCGAGGGGCCGAAGCTGCCGTTGGCCGTGCTGGCACTGAGCCTGTTCTTCGGGACGTGGGACGATGTGGC
>Ga0326597_10000752_pt1 | contig 55471 bp, 48 predicted proteins | sample RVTome_12_FD_203789 | JGI IMG/M metagenome (GOLD analysis project Ga0326597, IMG submission 203789) | Soil microbial communities from uranium-contaminated site in the Upper Colorado River Basin, Wyoming, United States - RVT100D185 | ecosystem: Environmental > Terrestrial > Soil > Contaminated >...
CGGCCGGTCGCTACAACGCGCTGCACTTGCGCCAGACCACGCTGACCAGCAGCGGTGGCCGGACCGTGCTCGACCTGTTCTTCGTGCCGACCGTCGGTATCGTCCGCTTCGTAACGCAGGACGGTACGCAGATCGACCTGATCGAAATCAACTTCTAACGCTCGACGCCCGGACGGGAGCGAGCCACTCCTCCATCAGAGCCGCGAATCGGTTCGCTTCTATCGCGGCGCGAATCTCCTCCATCAGGCGCGCCATGAAGCGTAGGTTGTGAACGGTGGCCAGCTGCCAACCGAGCGGCTCGTTCGCTTTGAGCAGGTGTCGCAGGTAGGCGCGGGAGTAGTCGCGGCAGGTCCAGCAGTAGCAATCGGGATCGATCGGGCGGGCGTCGCTAGCAAAGCGGGCGTTCTTGAGGTTGAGCCGGAAGTTTCCCTGTGGAGCTCCGTCGTCGCCACGGCGCGTCATCACCCCACCGTTGCGCGCATTACGGGTGGGGGCGACACAGTCGAACGTGTCGACGCCGCGCGCGACCGCCTCGAAAATGCTGGGGACGTCGCCGATTCCGAGCAGGTGGCGGGGCGGGGCGGCGGGCAGTTCGGGTACGGTCCAGTCGAGCACGCGGTACATCGCCTCGCGCGTATCACCTAGGTTCCCGCCTATGGCTATGCCGCCGAAGCCCATCGAGCCGACAGCGCTGGCCGAGGCGCGACGAACCTCGCGAAAGGCTCCCCCTTGCACGATGCCGTACAGCACCTGGTCGTAACCGTGTCGCGGCCCGCCAGCCTCGAACGCCGCCAGCGATCGCGCGGCCCATCGGTGGGTCCGTTCGGCGCTCTCGGCGGTGTAACGCTCGTCGTGCAGCGGACTGGTGCACTCGTCGAACGCCAGCATCATGTCGGCGCCCAAAGCCCGCTGGATCTCGATCGATCGCTCGGGCGTGAAGACGTGACGGCTACCGTCGATGTGACTGGTGAAGATCACCTCATCCTCGCCCACTCGAACCAGTCCTTGAGCCATCCTGCCGCTGCGAGGTCGCGCCCCCTCGCCCGGGAAGATGTTGGCGATCTTGCCGACGCCGTGCTCGATCCCCGCGCCCAGCGAGAACACCTGAAACCCGCCGGAGTCGGTGAGGATCGGACCGTTCCACCCCATGAAGCGGTGCAGCCCGCCGTGCCGGTCGACCACCTCAGCGCCCGGTCGCAGGTAGAGGTGGTAGGTGTTCGCGAATAGGACCTGGGTGCCGGCCTCGCGCACGACCTGCGGAGCGACGCTCTTGACGCTCGCTTGCGTCGCTACGGCGACGAAGGCGGGCGTTTCGACGGTTCCGTGCGCCGTCGTGAGCCTACCCCGCCGAGCCGCGCCGTCGCTGGCGATCGTGGCGAACGCGAAGGTAGGGGCGGGCCGCATGCCGGATCATGGTAGCCCGGGCGGTCTGGGCAGGTGTCGCCCCCGTTCATGCCCTGCTAAGAATCCTCTGCTAGGGTCACCCGGACTGGAGGTGGTCGATGGCTCTGCACATCACCGCCAAAATTGCAGCCGTGAGCCTGGTGATCGCCTCGCTGGTCCTGGCGTTCCGTGCCGACCGCGGCGACCTGGTTGCGCTCGATGTGACGCCTGAACTTACGATCCTGACGCAGCCGTACCCACCGGCCGCGCTCCCCGAGGTGACGGTCGGACCGGTCGCTAATACGCGCCTGGTGGTCCGCGCTACCGGTTACAACTCGGACGCGTCGCAAACCGACGCTTCGCCGAACGTCACCGCGACAGGTACGCTCACCCGCTTCGGCGTACTGGCCGTAAGCCGCGACCTGTTGAACGGAGACGTTCCCTACGGCTCGCTGGTTCGCCTGAAGGACCTCGGCGGCTTCTACGACGGTCGCGGCGCTGGCCGCTTCCAGCGCGTCCTCGACCGCGGTGGCCTGTTCATCGTCGAGGACACCATGCACGCACGCAAACGTGAGCAGGTGGACGTTTGGTTCGGCGATTACGCCAGCGCCGTGAACTGGGGCGTTCGCCAGGTCGAGGTGCAGGTCGTCCGCTACGGTTACGACGGCCCGGTTCTGGACACGGTCGCTTCGGCCCTGTTCGAGGGCCGCCCGATCCTGACCGCATCCACCAACTGAGGACGTACGAGAGGCACGGCTGGGCGGCGCGGTAGAGTCGGGCCGTGCCGCTGCCGCTCTACCTCGCGCTCGCGCACGTGCGCAGGCGCGTGCTGCAGTCGACCCTCACGATCGGCGGCGTCGCGGTCGGTGTGGCGGTACTGATCCTCGCTCTCTCGCTCACCAACGGCTTCATCGACGAGCTGCTCAGCTCGACCCTGCGCGCCACACCACACGTCACCCTGCGCGACTACCTGGCCGACGGCCTCATGCCGAGCGACTCGCGCCAGCTCGCTCGAATCGAAGCGCACCCCGAAGTGCGCGCGGTCGCGCCGTTCGTTTCGATCGAAGCGTTGATCGCCCGCCGGGCAGACGCCAGCCTGGGAGTCTCCGGCCGGCAGGGTTACACGCAACTGATCGGGATCGACCCGGACCTGGAGACGGAGGTGTTGTCGCTGCCGGAGCTAGCCTCCGCCGCAGCGGTGTTGCGCGACGGGGACGGCATCGTCCTCGGTTCGTCGCTTGCACGCAAGCTCGGCGTCCTCCCCGGCGACGAGGTGCTGCTGCAGGACGTTCGCGGCCGCCGCGCGACGTTCAACGTGGCGGCCGACTTCTCCGTCGGGAACGAACTGATCGACGGGCTTGCCTCCTACGCCTCACTGGCGACCGTTCGCCGTTACCTGAACGCGCCCGGCGAGATCAGCGGGTACCACGTCCGCATCGCCGACCCCGGCCGGGCCGAACCGGTCGGACAGGAGCTGGCCGACGCGACCGGCATGCGGGCGATCGCCTGGAGCACGCTGTTCGGCGGGTTGGTGGGTCAGCTGCGCCTCCAGAAGGCGGTGATTTCGGTGGTCGTCTTCCTGATCGTGCTGGTCGCCGCGATGGGCATCGCAAACGTTCTCGTCCTCACGGTGGCCGAGAAGACCCCGGAGATCGCGGTGCTGCGCGCCCTCGGCGCCAGTCAACGGCAGGTGCTGGCGACTTTCGTGGTCGAAGGGTCGCTGTTGGGTGGCGCAGGCACGGTTCTGGGTGTCGGACTGGGCGTGCTGGCGTCGGCGTACTTCCGGGTGCAGCCGTTCCCGCTGCCGGGCGACCTGTACTTCATCACCCGCCTCCCGGTCGAGGTGGTGCCGTTCGACCTGGCCTGGGTTGCCGCCGTGTCGTTCGCCACCAGCGCCCTCGCCGGAGTGCTGCCGGCGCGGCGGGCCGCCCGACTCGACCCGACCGAGGTGCTGCGGTGAGCGCGCCCGACAGCGGCGAAGCGGTCGCCTACCTGCTTCGGTTGCTTGCCCGTCGCGACTACGCCCGCGCCGAGCTTGACCAGCGCCTCTCGCGCAAGGGGGCCGACGAGGCCACCCGCCGCGCTGCCCTCGACCGCCTGGCCGAGCTGGGCCTGCTGAACGACCGCCTCGTGGCCGACCTGCACGTGCGCTCGCACCAGCATCGCAAGGGACGCCTTGCGCTCCGGCGCGACCTTTCTCGTCGTGGCTTCGACGACGAGGTGCGTGACGTCGCGTTGCAGCGCCTCGACGACGACCAGCAGGCCGAGGCGGCACGCGAGGTGTTGCGCAAGGAGGCATGGCGCTTCGCTTCCGGCGACCGGCGTAAGGACGTCGCCAAGGCCGCAGCGTTCCTACGCCGGCGCGGTTTCCCAGCTGACACTGTCCACCAAGCGATCGAGGAGAGATTCAGCGAGGACGGGTTCAGCGACGCCGACCTGGACGACGGTTCCGGCGAAAGCGTCGCTTGACCGTCCTCGGCGCCGTTGGTAGACTCCCTCGCTGCATCGGGGCGTAGCGCAGCCTGGTAGCGCACCTCGTTCGGGACGAGGGGGTCGGAGGTTCAAATCCTCTCGCCCCGACCACAGCCGCCCTCCGGGACCCGCCCCGGGGGGCGTTCCCGTTCGGTGAGCCCCGTTCGGTTCGCCCCGCGAGGCCGTCCAGGAGGTGGCCATGACGTCGTCCGACACCGCTGCGCTTCGACGTTCCGACCCGGTCCGCGCGTTGCTGTTGCTGCCCGCCGTGTTCGCGGGCGCGTCTCTGCTGCTGTGGATGGCCGGGTTCGGCTCGTCTCCTCCCGAGCGCCTGCCGTACGCGGCGTTGGCGTTCTTCGGTGCGCTGTTCGGCGATGCGTTGGCGCACTCGCTGCGGCGCGAGACCCGGCTCGCATTGGTCGTCGGCATCGTGGCGACCGTAGCCCTGCCGCTGGCGGGCCTGCCGTTGCGGCACCTTGCAGCACCGCTGGCCACGCTGATACTGGGGTCGGCGTTGGCGGCCCTGCCGGAACGGCTCCGGCAGATGTTGGGCGCGATGAGCGTGTACGTGACGGCGACGCTGCTGGCGAACTACACCTTCGACGCGTTCCTGCCGCTAGGGCCATGGTTACTGGTGAACGTCGGCACGTTGTTCTTCGGCGTGACGTTCACGCAACGCGACCGGGTGCACCGCTTCGGCCGTCGTGCGGTGTACGCGATGATTCTGGCCGCCGCGGCACTGAACGTGGCGGTAGCGCTATCGCTCGCCACGCCGCTGCGCTACGTGGCGGTCAGCTTCCTCGCGATCATCGTCTCCGAAGCGGCCGACACCGAGGTGTACCAACGGCTGATCAAGCGCCGCTGGCTGGTGCGGGTGCTATCGTCGAACGCCGTTTCCGCTCCGATCGACACGATCCTGTTCACCGTGCTCGCCTTCGCCGGCGCGCCGTTCGCCACCGCTACCTGGATGGTGCAGGTGATTTCGACCGACGTGCTGGTCAAATACGCCAGCGGCTTCGTCACCGCGCTAACGCTGCTCAGCTCCCGTACTCGCGCGCAGCTTGGTCCGGCGGACGCCTGGGGCCGGTAGGTGCGAGCGCCTCCCGCCAGCGGGCCGAGACCGCCATGGCGTGCGCCTCCCGCCCAGGCGCGGTGGCGACCATGCCGCCGATCCCGCGCTGTGGTGGACCGATCGGCAAGGTGACGGCCGGCCCGGCCAGCAAGTTGAAGATGGTGGTGTTGCGTAGCACCGCCCCGTTGGCGCGCCGGTACGCCTCGTCGTCCGCTTCGAGCTCGGCGATCTTCGGCGCGCGAATCGCGACGCTCGGTGCCAGGATGGCGTCGACGTCGCGCACCTCGTCCCAGAACGAGGCCACCAGACGTTTACGAGCGTAGTGCAGGCGCAGGTAGTCGCTCGACGGGCGTTCCGACACCGCCAAGATGCGCGAAGCGACGCGCGGGTCGACCGGCGGGCGCGCCCGCGCCAACAGCTCGCCGTGTAGCGCGTTCGCTTCGTGCGCCGCGAAGCTGCCGTAACGAGGGTAGAGCCCGGCGACCTCGGCGAGGGTCGGCAGTTCGCCACGGATCAGCTCGTGCCCGGCCGCCTCTAGCGCTGCCAGCGCCTGATCGAACGCGTCGGCGACTTCGGGGTCGAGATCGTCTTGCAGCACCGTCGTCGGCGCGAACAGCCGCAAGCGACCGGCAGCCTCGGGGTACGGCGCCGGAGCCTGCGCCCGCAACGCCCGCCACAGCGCCCAGGCATCCTCGAGCGTGCGGGCGATCGGTCCGATCGTGTCCAGCGTGGTCGACAGCGGAACGGTTCCCTCCATCGGCAGCGAGCCTTCGCTGGTCTTCAGTCCTACCAGGCCTTGGAACGCCGCAGGAATCCGGACCGAGCCGCCGGTGTCCGAGCCGAGCGCGGCGCACGCCTGCCGTGATGCGACCGCGACGGCCGACCCGGACGACGAACCGCCAGGCACACGCTCGGGGTCGTGCACCCCACCCGGCGTGCCGAAGTGCGGGTTGATACCGAGACCGGAGAACGCCAGTTCGGTCAGCTGGGTGCGGCCCAGCAGGACCGCACCTACTGCGTCGAGGCGCGCGACGACCGGCGCGTCCTGACTCGCGATTCTCCCCTCGCCCAGCAGGGCGGCCGAGCCGGCGGCACTCACCTCGCCCTCCATGTCGATCAGGTCCTTTAGCGCCAGCGGTACGCCTTGCAGCGGCCCGAGGTCCACGCCGGCCTCGAAGGCTCGTTGCGCCCGGCGCGCCTGCCTTCGGGCGCGTGCCTGGCAGGCGACCCGCCACACCGGGCCGGAACGAATCTCGGCCAGGTAAGCGTCGACCACCTCGGTCGGGGTGGTCGATCCGGCACGATAGGCGGCGGCCAGCTCGGTAAGCGAGAGCGCCCTCGAGTCGCGTGTCATGCGTCAGCGTACCGGGCTGCGTGCGACCGGGACGCGCGTGTAGAGTGACGTCGGGAGGACGCATGCAACGCACTCGCGCCGAACTCGAGTCGATGACGCACACCGAGCTGGTCGATCGCGTTCTGGAGATGCAAGACATGATGCGCGAGGGCCTGGCCGTGCGGGACGCCCTGCACGCGGTGTTGAACCAGGTGCTGGCCGCCAACGAGGATCAGGTGTCGCACTACGCCGACCTCGCCGACGACGGCCTTTCGCCCGAGGAGCACGACCGCAAGAAGGCCTGGTCGGCAGCACGTCTGTCGGTCGCCAACCCGGTTCAGGCGATGCGCAAGCGCCTGGGCGAGCACCGTGGTGAGACCGGCGCGTCCTGAGCTCGCCCGACCTGGCGATCGCGCCGGCGGGTCTACTCTGCGGGCATGAGCAAGGGCGGTTACCGTCTCCCCTTCGACCTGTTCGGCGTTCCGATTCGTCTGGACGCCACCTTCCTGCTGCTGATCGTGCTGCTCACCTGGCTGATCGGCGGCAACGTCGCTAGCTACGTCAAGCTGTTCGGCTTGTCCGTCGACCCGTCCACGCTGGCACGTGGCGGCACGCCCTGGCTCCTGGGTCTGGCATCGGCGCTGGGGTTGATGGTGAGCGTGCTGATCCACGAGCTGGCGCACGCCCTGACCGCCCGGCGTTACGGCGTAGAGATCGTCGAGATCCGCCTGTGGATCCTGGGCGGGATCGCTCAGTTCCGCCAGATGCCGCGGCAACCCCGCGCCGAGGCGGTCGTCGCAATCGCCGGACCGCTGGCGAGCGCCGCGTTGGGGTTGCTGCTGTGGTGGTCCAGCGGCCTTCTGGGCCGCGACGCTGGAGCTCTGCTGGTGGTGGTCAGCTACCTGGCCGCGGTGAACTTGACGCTGGCGATCTTCAACCTGCTGCCCGCCATGCCGATGGACGGTGGCCGGGTGCTGCGTTCGCTGCTTGCGCTGAGCATGGGGCACCTGCGCGCCACTCGCGTCGCAGCCGCGGTCAGTCGCCTGCTGGCCGTTGCGATGGGCCTGTTCGGCCTGGCGACGCTCAACCTGTTCCTGGTCGCGATCGCCTTCTTCGTGTGGATCGCGGTTCAGGCGGAGACCCAAGCCGTAACCGTCGAACAGGCCCTGGGCGACACGCTGGTGCGTGAGCTGATGTCGCCCGAACCGGCGACCGTCCCGCCGGGCATAACCGTCGAAGCGTTCCTGCGACGAATGTTCAGCGACAAGCACGTGTTCTACCCAGTGATCGACGAGGCGGGGAAGCTGATCGGCTCGGTGCGACTGCAGGACGTCGCGGAGGTCGACCGGGACGCCACCGTGGCCGAGGTGATGTCGCGCGAGGTCGCCACCATCGGCCCGGACGCCGCTGCAATAGAGGCGTTCCGCCGCATCGAGGAGAGTCAGGCCCGCCGGCTGGTCGTGATCGGTCCGGCCGGCGAGCTGTTGGGGATCGTCAGCACCACCGACCTGTTGCGCGCCGTACAGATCCGGCTGGTGGACCGCTCGAAGGCACGGGACTGAGCTCAGGCAGGGATCCGCAGCCGCTTCACCAGCTTCTCGAGCTCGACCACGGTGAAGACGACGGACGAGAGCGCCAGGGCGACCGCGAGCTGCGCAGGCGTGAGCGGCACCGTCCCGAAGAACGGCCGCAGCTGCGGCAGATAGATCGTGCCGAGCTGCAGCACCAGCGTGAGTATCACGGCACCCAGCACCGCCTTGTTCGAGAACAGTCCCTGCCGGAACAGCGACGCCCGCTCGCTTCGTACCGCCAGCACATGCCCCATCTGGCTGAGCGCCAGAACGGTAAACGTGATGGTGCGCCAGGTCCCCTCGTCGGCGCCGAAGAACAACCACTGGGTGGCGATGGCGACTGCGCCCATGGTGACGCCGACCCAGGCGATGTGCAGGCCGAGACCGCGCGCGAAGATGCTCTCCTTCGGATGGCGAGGCGGCCGGCGCATCAGGTCCTTTTCGCCCGGCTCGGCGGTCAATGCCAGCCCGGGAACGCCGTCGGTGACCAGGTTGATCCAGAGGATGTGAACCGGCAGCAGGGGGATCGGCAGGCCGAAGAACGGCGCGGCGGCGATTGCGACGATCTCGCCGAGGTTGCTGGTCATGGTGTACTTCACGAACTTGCGGATGTTGTCGAAAATGCGGCGCCCTTCGCGGACGGCGCCAACGATTGTCGAGAAGTCGTCGTCGAGCAGGATCAGGTCCGACGCCTCCTTTGACACATCGGTTCCGGCAATCCCCATCGCGACGCCGATGTCGGCCCGTTTCAGGGCGGGCGCGTCGTTGACCCCGTCGCCGGTCATGGCGACGAACTGGCCCCGGTCCTGCAGCGCTTCGACGATGCGCAGCTTCTGTTCGGGCGCGACCCGGGCGTAGACACGCACCTCCTCGACACGCTGCGCAAGTTCTTCTGCCGACAGTCTCGCCAGCTCGACTCCGGTCATCACCGCGCGACCGTCGTGATCCAGAATGCCGACCTGGCGAGCGATCGCTTCCGCGGTGCGGGGGTGATCGCCGGTGATCATCACCGGCAGGACTCCGGCGGTGATGCACTCGGCGACCGAGTCGGCCGCCTCCAGGCGGGGCGGGTCGATCATGCCGACCATCCCGACGAAGCCGAGGTCCCGCTCGACCCGGTCGGCGGCTAGGTCGCTGGGGACCTCGTCCCACACGTGCATCGCGAACCCGAGCGTGCGCAGCCCTTCGGCCGCAAGTCGCTCCGCCGATGCGCCGACGTCGCAGGGAACCTCTGCGCAGCGCCCCACTAGGCCTTCGACGGCACCCTTGGTGAACGACACGACGGTTCCGTCCACGAGGCGGTGGAAGGTGGTCATGCGCTTTCGTTGTGCGTCGAACGGCACTTCGGCGAGGCGGGGCGCTTCGCGCTCGAGGGAGTCACGCTCGAAGCCGCGCTCAGCGGCGAACCTCGCCAGCGCCACTTCGGTCGGGTCGCCTGTCGCGGGTCCCCCCTCGTGCAGGCGAGCATCGTTGCAGAGCGCCATGACGATCACGCTGGTAGAAAGCGGGGACGTCCTCAGCGTGTCGAGGTCGAGGTCGAGCGCGACCGCGGGCGGCGTCACCTCCGGCAGCTCGTCGACGCCGTAGCTGCGGCCGTCGGCCACCAGCTGGCGGACCGACATGCGCCCCTCGGTCAGGGTGCCGGTCTTATCGGTGCAGATGTAGGTGACCGAACCTAGCGTCTCGACGGCGGGCAGGCGCCGCACCAACGCCATCTGCCGCACAAGCTTGCGGGCTCCTAGCGCCAGCGAGATGGTCACCACCGCGGGTAGCGCCTCGGGGATCGCCGCGACCGCGAGCGAGATCGACGTCAGCAGCATCCGCAACATCGGTTCGCCGCGAAGCAGGCCGCTCACGAACACCGCGGCCGAGATCACCAACACCAGGTAGGCGAGCCGCCGGCCGAACACCGCAAGGCGCCTTTGCAGCGGCGTCGCGCCAGCCTCCTGACGCTGCAGCAGCTCGGCGATGCGGCCCAACTCGGTCCGCATGCCGGTCGCGACCACGATCCCATCGGCGCGTCCGTGCGCGACGGTGGTGCCCTTGTACGCCATGTTCGCCCGATCGCCGAGGGGTGCGTCCTCCGCTGGGACGCTGCCAGCGTCCTTGTCGGCAGCGACCGACTCGCCGGTAAGGGCGGACTCTTCGATGCGCAGTTGCGCGGCCTCGCTGAGCCGTAGGTCGGCCGGCACCACGTCGCCCGCAGCCAGCGTCACCCGGTCGCCCGGCACCAGCTCCGGCGCGGCGACGCTGCGCGACCTTCCTTCGCGCCACACCGTCGCCGACGGTGCCGCCATTCGCGCTAGCGCCGCCATAGCGCGCTCGGCGCGGTACTCCTGCACGAATCCCAGCACCGCGTTGAGCAGCACGATCACCACGATGGCGACCATGTCGGTCACCTCGCCCAGCAGGCCAGCGACCACAGCCGCAACGATCAACACCACGATCATGAAGTCGCGGAACTGGTCGAGGACCATCGCGCCGACGCTCTTGCGGCGCGTCTGCTTCAGCTCGTTCGGTCCGTAACGCTCCAGGCGCCGCGCCGCCTCGTCACGCGTCAGCCCGTCCTCCGGCGCTTCCAGCCGCGACCGCACCTCGGCCGCTGCAAGGGTGTGCCAAACGGTAGGGCCAGCGTCTGCTTCGCTCATCAGCTCGCAGCGTCAGTTTCGCACGTTGGCGGCGCCGGACCGACGGCGGCGTCCGGCGCGGCGCTTCAGGAGCGGTTGGTCTGGTTGATGCTGAACACCGCGCTGAACGGATCGTTCAACACGGCGATGCGGCCGTAGGGGGTGTCGAACGGTGGGACCGGCGCCTTGCCGCCGGCCGCCTTGGCTTCGGTGGCAACCGCGTCGCAGTTCTCCACCTCGATGTACGGCATCCAGTGCGGCGGCACGCCCTCCCACTCCTTCGTCATCTGCAGCAGCCCGAAGGCATCCTGGTCACCGATAGAGACAACGTCGTAGCGTGTCGGGAGCGCGTCGGCGTCCAGCTTGCGCGCGCTTGCGCCGGTGAGCCCCGTGTAGAACGTCCGCGCCGCGTCCGCATCCGGCACGTTCACCTCGGCCCAGCCGAAGGCGCCAGGCTCGTGCGTCACGCCGAAGCCGTTGTGACCGATCGGCTCCCACAGTCCGAACACCGCTCCGGCCGGATCCTGCAGCACCGCGTAGTACCCCTGACGTGGAACCTCGCGCGGACTCGTGATGGTGCTGCCGCCCAAGTCGTTCGCAGATCTCACCATGGCGGCCGTGTCGTCGGCGCACAGGAACACCCTCCAGGTCATCTGAACCTCGGACCGCTCCTCCTCACCGACCTGAAACAGACCGGCCGCACTCCGACCGTCCACCAGCGCAGTGTGGTAAGGCCCGTATTGGGGACTGCTCACGTCGTAACCCCAACCGAAGAGGCGCGTGTAGAACGCCTTCGACGCCTCGACGTCCGGCGACGCCAGATCCAGCCAGCAGGGCATTCCGCGTTCGGGAGCGTGGTCGGGACGGGCCATTTTGGTGCCTCCTCCTCCGTTGGGGCGGATCTATCCTAATCTAGGCCTTGCGCTTGGGCCGGTTGGGGGTACGTGCACGCCTCGGATCGCAGCGGAGTCGACAGCGGTAGCGACAACTTGGCAGCCTATGGGCACACCACAAGCAAACTGCCCACCGCGAGGGTGAGCAGAATTGCCGTCTGTGACGCGTTGGCTCGGCGGGTAGGATTCGAACCTACGACCAATCGGTTAACAGCCGATCGCTCTACCACTGAGCTACCGCCGACCGAGGCCCCGCAGGGCGCCGAAAAGCGTATCACGGGGGTCCGGGCCGATCAACCGTAGTGGATGCGTCGGGTAGCATCCGGCATGACCCTCGCCGAGTACCAGGACAAGGCCCGTAGCACCGCGCGATATCCACGGGATGCTGCGCTTCTGTACCCCGTGTTGAAGCTCGCTGGCGAGTCCGGCGAGGTGGCCGAGAAGCTCGGCAAGGCGATGCGTGACGACGGCTGGACCCCGGGCACGCCGCTGGACGAGGCGGTGCGCGAAGCGCTCGTCGCGGAGCTAGGCGACGTGCTCTGGTACGTGGCGTCGGTGGCGGCCGATTTGGGTACGTCGCTGGAAACGGTCGCCGAGCGGAACGTCGCCAAGCTGGTCGACCGGGCGGCGCGGGGTGTGCTGCACGGTTCCGGCGACGAGCGCTAAAGGGGCAAACGGCCTTGCGCGAGGCCTGCGCGCCTCAATCCGCGGAGCGAGAGTCTGAATCGTCCTCAGCCTTGGGTGGTCGGCTCGACCGTCCTGCTGATACCGCCCCGTCGTCCTCCGACCCCCTCAGAAGGGACATCGCGTGAGCGATGGCCTGGTCGGTCGTTTCGAACACGAGCTGCCGGCCGCGGCTGAAGTCGTCGAGAATGCCGGTGCGTTTCAGCAGCTGCCCCGGTTGGTCTTTAAGGCCCGAGAAGAGCACCGCGATATTGCGACGGCCTAGGTTCTCGACCAGGTCCTGTAGCGCCGAGAGTCCAGTGGCGTCCATCGAGGGAACCCGGCGCATGCGCAGGATCACCACCTTGATGTCATCGTCGACCTTGAGGAGCTGATCTATGAAGCGCCTGGCCGCGCCGAAGAAGATCGGTCCCTCGATGCGGTAGGCGACGATGTGCTTCTTGAGGAGGGCCTCCTCTCGAAGCACCTCGCTGGTGCCTTCGTGTTGGGCGGTTTGAGAGAGCCCCAACAGTTGCTCGGGGTTGATACTGACCATTCGGCTCATGCGGATGATGAACAGCACGCCTGCGGCCACCAGGCCGACCTCGATGGCGAGGATGAGGTCGAAAAGAATGGTGATGCCCATCGTCAACGCCAGCACGAAAGCGTCGGACTTGGTGGCGCGTACGATTACGCGTAGCGCCTCGCGCTCGACCATGCGTACCGCCACGACCATCAGGATTCCAGCCAGCACCGCCAGCGGAACGCGGCTGGCGAGCGGCCCTAGGAACATGGCGATTCCCAGCAGCGTGAAGCCGTGGATGATCGCGGCCAGCCGTGTGCGGGCGCCAGAGCGAATGTTGACCGCGGTTCGCGCCAGGGCGGCCGTGGCAGGGATGCCACCGAAGAGGCTTGCACCGATGTTGGCGAGGCCCTGACCGAGCAGCTCCCGATCGGGATCGTGGCGTTCGCCGATCGTCATGCCGTCCGCGACCATGGCGGACAACAGGCTTTCGAGGGCCGCCAGCACGGCGATGGCCAGAGCCGCCCGCATCACGTCCGTAAGGTCGGACCAGGGGATGGCCGGAAGCGACGGGCTGGTGAAGCTGACGGGAATCGCTCCGATTCGGGGCACGTCTGCGAACACCGGCAGCAGCGACGCAAGCGTGACGATGACGAGCGCCGCCATGCTCGCGGGGACCACCCTCAGCCTCTTCGATCGTGCCCAGAGCGTCATCCCGACGACCGTCAACAGGCCCAGCACGGGAGGAGCGACACCGGGAGAGCCTAGATAGGACTCCACGGTGCGCCAGCTGACGGTGAGGATGCTCTCGCCCTCGCCCTTGGCAACGCCTAGGAACCCGGGAAGCTGTTGAAGGAAGATGATCGCGGCGATCCCGTTGGTGAAACCGGCGACTACCGGCCAGGGAATGAAGTTGACGTAACGGCCCAGTCGCGCCACGGCGAACACCAACAGGACGAGCCCGGCAAGCATGCTGACCAGAAGCACCGCCTCGACGCCGTAACGGGCGATGATGGGAAGCAGAACGACGGTCATGGCGCCCGTCGGACCTGAGACCTGGAAGTTCGAACCGCCGAAGGCCGCCGCAATCACGCCAGCAACGATGGCGGTCATCAGCCCGGCGGCAGCCCCCGCCCCGGAGGTGACGCCGAAGGCGAGAGCCAGGGGCAGGGCAACCACGGCGACCGTCAATCCCGCGAGCAGGTCTTCCCGAAAGAACCTCAGGTTGTAGTCGCGACGGCTGGGGATGTATTTGCGAAGTGTCGCGAGCACGCAGGCAGCCCTCTTTCGGCGCGTAGCCGGTTCGTTCAACCAGCGCCGCGAATGCTACACCCTTTTCACTTGGCGCACCCGTCACCACGTGGTGGGACGCGTTCGAGGCTAGTCCGCGATCCCCTCGTAGGCACGCTCGATCGTCGGTTCTTCCTCTCCGAGGCGCACCGGAAGGTTGCGACTGGCACTGTCGTAGGCAGCCAGCACGATGCGCACCGCTTCCAGTCCGTCCTCGCCGCTGCACGGCACCATCCCCTCGCCACGGACGGCGGCGAGGAAGGCGCGGATCTGGCGGTGGTGCGCACGTTCGCCGGCGAACGTCAGGCGCGCCACGTCGGTCGACGCCCAGGTCGTCCCGGGCGATTCGCGGAACGAGTGGACCAGCACCGGCTTCTGGTGGCGGTTGGTCCACTCCAGCGAGCCGCGCGTGCCGTAGATCCAAAAGCCTTCCTCCCAGCCGGTCGAGCTCCAGCCGGTTTCGACTGAGCCGAGCGCACCCGACGCGAACCGGAGCGAGACGACCGAGGTGTCCTCCAGCTCGATCGGCCACTTGCGGGTGGCAACACGCGCGTACACCTCTTCGGCGTCGCCCGCCAGGAAGCGCGCCAGGTCCATTAGGTGACAACCGTTGTCCAGCAGCGTTCCACCGCCGCCCGAGGCGCGAGTGGCGAAGCTGGCGCGCACCTGGTCCGCGCCACCCCAATCGTGCGCCTGGCGCAGCCGGACGAAGCTCACGTCGCCGATGACGCCGTCGTCGATCATGCGACGGGCGTGCGCCACGGCGCCGTCACTGCGAAGTTGATGACCGATCTGAAGCGTCACGCCAGCTTCGTTACAGGCATCGATCATCTCGCGCGCCTGATGCAGGTCGAGGCTGATCGGCTTTTCGCAAAGGACGTTCAAGCCTGCCGCTGCGGCGGCGAGGACGAGCTGGTGATGGGTCGAGACCGGCGTGCAGATGCTGACGACGTCCAGCTCGCTCTCCTCGAACATGCGGGCCACGTCGGCGTAGACGTGGGGGACGCCCCACTTTGCAGCACGCCGCTCAGCGACGTCGAAGTCGAGGTCGCACACGGCGACGAGGGCGGCGCCGGCGGCACGGTAGCCAAGTGCGTGCGTCTCGGAAATACCGCCGACACCGACAATGCCGGCTCGCAAGGTTCGGGATGCGTGGGATCGCTTGGGCACAGTAGGGGCTCCTCGTGGATGGACGAATCGGCAGGTCGTGCGAATCGGAAGGGCGTGCGACGCGGCGTGCCGGTGCACGGCCACCGCGTCGTTCGGTCGCCTCGGATGCTACCGCCAGGCCTAGCGCTTGAGAAGGCCTTGGGCCGCGGGACGGCAGCAGGTTCAAGGCTGCGGCCTGAGCGAGCAACGGCGGGCTGGTCCACTGCGAATCCATCACGGGCGGTACCCTGGAAGTGCAGTGCACTAGCGACCCGCATGAGGTCCGCGACACCCCGAGGGTGTCCAGCAAGCGTCTGCGGGAACTTCCGGCAGTACGAAAGGGGTTTCATGGCACGACCCGTCACCCTGTTCACCGGCCAGTGGGCCGACCTACCCCTCGAACAGCTAGCGCCGCTGGCGCAAGAGATGGGGTACGACGGCCTTGAGCTTGCCTGCTGGGGCGATCACGTCGACGTGGCGCAAGCCGCCAGCGACGGGGCGTACGCTCGCGGTCGGCGCGAGCTGCTGGCCAAGCACGACCTGTCCCTCCACGCCATCGGCAATCACCTGGCCGGCCAGGCGGTGTGCGACCTCATCGACGAGCGTCACCGCTCGGTCCTCCCTCCACGCGTCTGGGGTGACGGCGACCCGGAAGGGGTGCGCAAGCGTGCCGCCGAGGAGATGAAGACCACCGCCCAGGCGGCCGCAGCGTTGAGCGTACCGGTGGTAACCGGCTTCAGCGGCAGCTCGATCTGGCACTCGCTTTACGCGTTCCCCCCCACCAGCCAGGCTTACTGGCAGAACGGCTTCGACGACTTTGCTGAGCGCTGGGGACCGATCCTGGACGCGTTCGAAGCTGCAGGCGTGAACTTCGCGCTGGAGGTCCACCCGACCGAGATCGCCTTCGACATCGCCAGCGCCGAACGGGCGCTCGAAGCTGTCGGGCATCACCCCCGTTTCGGGTTCAATTACGACCCGAGCCACCTCGCCTACCAAGGTGTCGACTACGTCCGCTTCCTGCGCGACTTTCCCGACCGCATCTTCCACATCCACATGAAGGACGTCTGGTGGGGTCGTGGCGACGGGCGCGCCGGCGTGTTCGGAGGGCACACCGACTTCGGCGATCCGCGTCGCTTCTGGGACTTCCGCTCGGTCGGGCGTGGCGACGTCGACTTCGAGGAGATCATCGTGGCTCTGAACGACATCGGTTACAGCGGCCCGCTGTCGGTCGAGTGGGAGGACGGACGGATGGACCGCATCCACGGCGCGACCGAATCGGCCGCCTTCACCCGCAACCTGGATTTCGCGCCTGCAGGCGGAGCGTTCGACGCGGCCTTCGCGCGGGACGAAGAATGATTCGCGAGCCGGCAAGCAAGATCCGACTCGGCATGGTCGGCGGTGGCAAGGATGCGTTCATCGGCGCCGTCCATCGCATCGCTGCCCGCCTCGACGGCGCCTACGCGCTGGTCGCTGGTGCACTCTCGTCGACCGAGAAGAAGGCGCGCGCCTCGGGCGAGGCGCTGGGACTGCCGCGCGTCTACGGTGACTGGCACGAGATGCTCGACGCCGAGCAGGCGCTCCCGGCCGGCCAGCGCATAGAAGCGGTCTCGGTGGTCACGCCGAATCACGTGCACCACCCGGTCGCGAAAGCGTTCGCCGCAGCCGGGTTTCACGTCGTGTGCGACAAGCCGTTGTGTCTCAGCAGCGAACAGGCGGACGACCTGGTCGCTACCGCCAGCCAGGCCGGCGTGGTGTTCGGCGTCACCTACAACTACACCGGCTATCCGTTGGTTCGCCAGGCGCGCGCCATGGTGCGCAACGGCGAGCTTGGCGAAATTCGCAAGGTGATCGTCGAGTACCACCAGGGCTGGTTGGCGACCCGTCTCGAAGACACCGGCGCGAAGCAGGCCGAGTGGCGCACCGACCCTGAGCGCAGCGGCATCGCCGGCGCGATCGGCGATATCGGCAGTCACGCGGAGAACCTCGTCTCGACCGTGACAGGACTCGAGATCGAGGCGATCTGCGCCGACCTGACCACCTTCGTTCCGGGCCGTCCGCTGGACGACGACGGCAATCTGCTGCTGCGCTTCCGGGGCGGAGCGCGCGGCGTGCTGATCGCCTCGCAGGTCGAGATCGGCGAGGAGAACGACCTGACCTTGCGCATCTACGGTACGCGCGGGTCGTTGAGCTGGCGCCAGGAGCGCCCCAACGAACTGCTGTTCAAGCGCAACGACGCGCCGACGACGGTCTACACCCGCAACGGCCCCGGTCTACACGAAGTTGCGCTGGCCGCCGCACGCATCCCACCGGGACACCCCGAAGGGTTCTTGGAGGCGTTCGCAAACATCTACAGCGGGGTCGCCAGCTCGATCCGTGGCGGTACCGGCGACCACCCCACCGTCGAAGATGGCGCACGTGGCGTGCGCTTCATCGAGACGACCGTCGCCAGCGCCCACAGCGAGGCGAAGTGGACCGAGTTCCCCGCGCCACCCCCGTCGTGAGCGCCGTCGTGAGCGTCACCAGCGTGGCTGACGATCGCTTCGCCCCGAAGCCGGAGGACCGTTTCAGTTTCGGCCTGTGGACGGTCGGTAACGTCGGTCGCGACCCGTTCGGCGAGCCGACCCGCCCGGCCCTCGATCCGGTCGAGACGGTGCACCGCCTCGCCGAGCTGGGTGCATGGGGCGTCAACCTTCACGACGACGACCTGGTGCCGCGCGGCTCCGGCACGGCCGAGCGTGACCGAATCGTGGCGCGCTTCCAGAATGCGCTTCAGGCGACCGGCATGACGGTCCCGATGGCGACGACCAACCTGTTCGCCGACCCGGCCTTCAAGGACGGCGCATTCACCAGCGCAGACGCGCGGGTGCGGGCGTACGCGCTGCAAAAGACGATGCGGGCGATCGACCTCGGCGCCGAGCTGGGCGCCTCGACCTACGTGTTCTGGGGCGGCCGGGAAGGCTCCGAGGTGGACGGGGCCGGCAAGCTTCTTGACGCGCTGGCGTGGTTCCGCGAGGCGCTGAACTACTTGGCCGCATACGTGCGCGACCAGGGGTACGATCTGCGGTTCGCGCTGGAACCGAAACCGAACGAGCCCCGTGGCGACCTGTTCCTGCCGACGGTCGGTAGCCTGCTCGGCTTCATCGCCACCCTCGACGAGTCGGACCGGTTCGGTGTGAACCCCGAGTTCGCGCACGAGTCGATGGCTGGCCTGTCGTTCCCGCACGCTCTGGCGCAAGCGATCGACGCCGGCAAGCTGTTCCACGTCGACCTGAACGACCAGAAGGCCAGCCGCTTCGATCAGGACCTGCGCTTCGGAGCGGAGAACCCCAAGGCGGCGCTGTTCACGGTAGCGTTGCTCGAAAAGCACTACGACGGCCCGAAGCACTTCGACGCGCACCCGCTGCGCAGTGAAACCACGGACGGCGTGTGGGCGTTCGCGGCCGGTTGCATGCGGACCTACAAGATCCTGGCCGAGAGGGCGGACCGGCTTGACCAGGACGGCGTGCTTGCCGACGCCCTGGCGCACTACCGCGTGCACGACGTCGAGCTCGAACGATTGATGCGTTACAGCTCCGCCAACGCCGCCGCCCTGAAGGAGCGCGAGCTGCCGCTTGGCGAGCTGCGCAGCCGCGGTCCCGGACTCGAACGCATCGACCAGCGCGTGATCGAAGTCCTGCTCGGGGTCGAAGCGGGATGAGCGGCCACGGCGACCTGTGCGTCGGCGTGGACGTCGGCACCAGCGGACTCAAGGCGGTCGCCACGACTCGAGGCGGCGAAGTCGCCGCCGAGGCTAGCGCCGACTATCCACTGCTCACGCCGGAACCCGGCTGGACCGAGCAGGAACCGCTCGACTGGTGGGAAGCGGCCAGCTCCGCGCTGCGGGAGCTGACTGCAGGCGTCGGCGCCGAGCGTGTCGCTGCGGTCGGGGTGAGCGGCCAGATGCACGGCATGGTGCCGCTGGACTCCTCCGGCGCGCCGATCCGGCCGGCGCTGCTGTGGAACGATCAACGCACCGCCGACCAGGTCGCCGAGATCGAACGGGCCGTACCGCGCGCCGAGTTGGTCCGCCGCACCGGCAACCCCGCCGTGACCGGGTTTCAGCTGCCGAAGGTGCTGTGGTTGCGCCGGCACGAGCCGGATGCGTTCGCGCGGCTGGCTACCGTGCTGTTCCCTAAGGACTGGATCGCGTTTCGCCTGACAGGCGAGCTGGCCAGCGAAGCGACCGACGCGAGCGGGTCAGGTGCCTTCTCGCTCCGGACCGGCGACTGGGACGACGAACTGCTTCAGCGCCTCGACTTGGACCGACGCCGCTTCCCCGACCTGGTCCCCTCGAGCGCGGTGACTGGCACGGTGACGCGCGAAGCGGCGAGAACGACCGGCCTGCCGCCCGGCACGCCGGTGGTCGCGGGGGCGGGCGACAACGCCGCCGCCGCCACGGCGCTTGGATTGGGGCGCTCCGCTCCACGGCTCGGTTCTCTCAGCCTCGGCACCTCGGGCGTGCTGTTCGCCAGCGTGCCGGAACCTACCTTCGACCCGCTCGGTCGAGTGCACCTGTTCGCACATGCGGACGGCGGTTGGACGCTGTTGGGCGTGACGCTGGCGGCGGCGGGGAGCCTGGCATGGTGGCTGCGCACCCTCGCCCCGGGCGACGATGTGGGAGAGCGGGTCGGACGAGCGTTGCTGCGTCCTCCCGGCTGTGGCGGGGTGGTGTTCACCCCGTTCCTGGCAGGCGAGCGTAGCCCGTTCCTCGATCCCGGTCTACGGGGCGCCTTCTCGGGGCTCAGTCTCGCCAGTCAGCCGGACGACCTGATCCGAGCGGTTCTCGAAGGGGTCGCCTTCAGCCTGGCCGACGTGTGGTCGGTGATGCGTCCACTCGGCGCTCCGGAACGGTTGCTCGCGACCGGCGGTGGCGCCCGTGGGGACGGTTGGGTGCAGCTAGTAGCCGACGTTCTCGATGTGGCGATCGGGGTACCCGAGCGGGTCCCGGGCGCTGCGCACGGCGCCGCGGTGCTGGCCTGGCGTTCTCTCGGCGAGAGCGTGCCCGCACCGGCGCTGGAGCGCTGGCTGACGCCGGACCCGAGCATCGAGCTGGAGGCGGCGTACGGGCGCTACCGTCAGTACGCCCCGCCGCTTGATCAGGTCGCCCGACCCTCGCCCCGTTGACGCATTGCTCGCCACGGTAGGACGCTACGCTAGCGCCATGATTCGTCAGTTGCGGAGCGCCGACGAGCTGCGTCCCCTCGAGGGCCTACAGCGGGAGGTGTGGGGGTTCGACGATGTCGAGGTGGTCCCCCTGCACGTGTTGATGACGGCGGTTCGGCACGGCGGCTCGATCCTGGGAGCGTTCGATGGTGGACGGCTGGTCGGCTTCAGTTTCGGATTCCTGGGTCACGACGAGGACGGCACGTCGGTGCTTTGCTCGCACCTGCTGGCGGTCAGCCCGCCGGCGCGTGGTCGCGGGGTGGGAGTGGCGCTCAAGTGGGCGCAACGCGACGCCGCCCTCGCCGCTGGGATCGATCGGGTGGTGTGGACCTTCGATCCGCTCGAGTACGGCAACGCCCGTCTCAACCTGGAGCGGCTCGGCGGCACCTCGAACCGGTACCTGACCGACCTTTACGGCGAGCTGCGTGACACCCTGAACGCGGGACTCCCCACCGACCGGATCGAGATCGTTTGGGAGCTCGACTCCGACCGCGTGCGCGCCCGGGCGCAGCACCAAGGCCGCCTTGAAGCCGACGACGGTGGCGCAGCTCCCGGTCCGCTGTTGGACGTCGCCGGCCCGGGCGGCCCGATCGCCGATCCCAACGGTGTGCAGCGCGTACGAGTCCAGGCGCTCGAAGGAGCGCAAGCGCTGCGGCGATCGGATCCGGCGGCCGCACTCGCCTGGCGCCTGCACCTGCGCGCGACGTTGGGCCGGTTGTTCTCGGCCGGCTACCGCCTCGACGGCGCAGGTCGCGGTGAGACCGGCGCGGAGTACCACCTGGTGCTTCGCGAGCGCCTCGAGAGCCGCACGGAACGTCAGGCAGGCTGAAGGCGCCCTTCGGCTATCAGGCGCTGTCCTTCCTCGCTGGCAACGAAGGTGGCGAGGGCGTCGACGCAGCCGGCGTCGAGTTGCGTGCCGCCGTCACGCCGCAACAACTCGAGCGCGTCGGTCGCACTGAGGCCCGCTCGGTACGGCCGGTCGGCGGTCAACGCCTCGAACGGGTCGGCGGTCGTCAGGATGCGGGCCTCCAGCGACAACTCGTCGCCGGTGCGTCCCCTGTGGTAGCCGCTACCGTCGAGGCGCTCATGGTGAGCGCCCGCCAGCTCGGCGAAAACGCGGAACGGCGCGACGCGCTTGAGGATCCGTTCGCTGTCGGCCGGGTGTCTTCGGATCCGCGCGAACTCCGCCTCGTCGAGCCGGCCCGGCTTGTCGAGAATCGTGTTCGGCACGCCAAGCTTGCCGATGTCGTGCAGCAACGCGGCGCGCGATAGCACATGCTGCCGATCTTCGCTCAAGCCAAGCTGCCGGGAGATACCCAGTGCGAGTGTACGGACTCGTTCGGAATGCCGGAAGGTCCAGGGCGACTTCGCGTCGATCACCCTCGCGAACGCCTCTGCAACGCGGTCCAGCATCGCCTCGTCGGCCTGGAGGGTGAGCTCAGCAGGCTCGAGTGCTGCTACGTGCTCGGCGAGGCCGGCCTCGTCCTCGACCTCACTCCAGAAGCCGCCGCGTGACTGGACCGATTGGAAAGCCGCGACGATGCGCGGATCGAACCAGCGGCCGCTACGCCGCTCGACGGTCGCGACGGCGACCTCCCGGCCGTGCGCCGCCCAGAACACTTCGACGGTCTGCGCGATCAGCAGGATCCGAGCGTAGAGCGGGATCGCCTCTCCCGCCAGGCCGTACGGATGCCCGCGGCCGTCCCAGTGCTCGTCGAGGGAGCGAATCGCTTCGTAGGTCCCCTCCCGGAAACCTAGCTCGCGTGCGATGTCGGCACCGCGCTCGCAGCGGATTCTCGTCAGCTCCTGCTGTCCTCCGCCGCGTCTTAGCGACACGTCGACGGCGTGGAGGACCTTCCGGAGCGGGCTGGTGGCCATGCCCGCGTTGCGCAACACGAACGGCAGGCTTTCGCTGGGGCGGCCGACGTCGACGAGCCGGAAGGCGTGCTTGACCTTCAGGTCGTCCGAACCGAAACTCGTCGCGACGCGTGCGGCGTTGCTGCTGCAGCCGAGATCCTTGAGCAGCAAGGCGTAGTACAGGTCGGAGAGCTGCCACGGATCGAGGTCGAGGTGAGCACCGATCGCCATTCCGATCAGCGCCACCCGCAAGCTGTGCCCTTCCGGCTGGCCCTCGGTGATGTCCAGCGCGTAGGTCAGTGCGCCGACGATCTCACTGAGGCGCAGGTCGCCAGCCGACGCCGGCGTCAAACTAGCCGCACTTGCTGTACCCGCAGCTTTCGCACTTGCGGCAGCCCTCCTCGAAGCGAAGCGGCGCGCCGCAGTCGGGGCAGCGTTGGTCGTAGTTCAGCACGTTGTCGACCCCGGCGGTTTCGAGCGCAACGGCTATCAGGTCCGCCTTCGAGGCGACCATGCGTCCCTGGTAGCTGCCGTACATGCCGCCGTTGATCCCACGTAGCGTCTTGACCAGCGCCTCCGCCGGTACGCCGTACTGAAGCGCGATCGACACGACCCGGCCGAGCGCCTCGCTATCGGCGTTGGCTTCATCGCCCGCCTTGCCGCTGAGGATGAACACCTCGCTGGGAAGTCCGTCCTGCTTGTTGAGAATCACGTAGAAACCACGCGACTCGCCGGTGGGCAATGTCAGCTTGACGGCGTCGGTGAAACCCTCGAGCCGGCCGGGCCGGTCGAACAGCGGCTCGCTTGGCAGCTGCTCCATCCGGCGCTCGCGTGCGGCGCGGGCGGTATCGCTGGCGGGTGGGGGCGGCACCGTTCTTACGGTGGGGGGCCCGCTGACTGGCGTGGGCACGGCCGGTGCAGTAGCGGGTGCCGGCTCGGCACGACTCCGCTGAGTAGCGCCGTCGGCCCCCTTCTTCGTCTTGCTGGTCGAGAGAACCTGGAATTGCCGGCTCCCGTCGCGGTACACGGTGATCCCTTTGCACCCTTCGTCGAAGGCGAGGACGTACGCGTCGAAGACGTCCTCGACGTTGGCGTGGTTTGGCAGGTTGATAGTCTTCGAAATCGAGTTGGCGGCCTTGGCGCCCGCGTCGAAGGCGCGCTGGACGACGCCCTGCATCTTGACGTGGTCGGCCGGCCGGATGTCGTGAGCGCAGATCAGTACCGCCTTGACCTCGTCGGGTACGAAGTCGAGGCCCTGCACCGAACCGTGGTTCTCCTGGACCTGCTCTACCAGCGCGTCCCAATCCCAACCTCCGTCCATCCTGGCGTAGTCCGGGTGGGGCGGGTGCTGGTCGAGAAGCTCTTTGAACAGAGGGTGGATTAGGGCGGCGTAGCCATCGCCGATCTTGCGGTAGATGAACGGCGCGAACACCGGCTCTACGCCGGAGCTGACGCCCATCAGCATGCTGGTGGTTCCGGTCGGCGCGACGGTCAGCACGGCGACGTTACGGCGCTCACGCTGAAGGTCGGAAGCGTCGTAACCGGGGAACGCGCCCCGCTCCTCGGCAAGGCGGCCGCTAGCTGCGACCGAGGCGTCGTGCAACTCCGAGATCATCGCGTGCACGGCGGCGCGGCCCTCGTCCGAGTCGTACGCATAGCCCATCTTGATCAGCGCATCGGCGAGCCCCATCACGCCCAGGCCAAGCCGGCGCAGCTTCATGCTCATCGCGCGGTTGTCCTCGAGCGCGAATCGGTTCACTTCGAGCACGTCGTCGAGGAAGCGGACGGTGGTCGCGACGTCCTCTCGAAAGCGGTTCGTGTCGAACCCGTCCATGCCTACGCCGTTCTCGGTTACGTACTGCGCGAGGTTCATCGCGCCCAGGTCGCACGGCTCGCCGGGGTAAAGCGGAATCTCGCCGCACTGGTGCGCCACGATACCGCCCGCGATCAGCGAGTGGGTGACCGGCTCGGTGGTGTCGTAGACCGGCTCGATCGCATCGAACGCGACGCTCACGACTCGGGTCTGGTAGGCAGCCGCGTCACGCGGGTCCGGTCGGCCCTGGCAGAGGAACCCGACGACGCGGGCGAAGTCGTGGTGGCAAGCCGTGTCGATGGTCAGCGTGTGGGCTGGCGGGGTGTCCAAACCGCGCGCCCCGATCCACGAGACGATCCCGAAGTTCGACAGCAGTAACTGAACGTCACGCAGCAGGCGCCTGGAGGCACCGCTCAGCCGCACCGTTCCTGTGTCCGGCCGGACGCCCAGCTCGACCGTGCCGCTGGCGTCGAACAGTCCCTGCAGGTATCCGACGACCGCTTCACGGGGCGCGCTGAAGATCGCCTCCGGTACGCCCTCTCCGTCGGCGGCGGCGCGAATCGAGCGCTCGGCTAGCTGCCGGCTGAGCTGCACGCTCCAGCAAGCCTCGGCAGGGGCAGCGGGGAGGGGGTCGCTGGTGGTGGTCATGCGCGACGCGACAGCGCGACGCCCGTCCACGCCGGTCACGACCGGCTCTAGCGGTGCCTCCCCCAGCTCGGCGGGAAGCTCATAGGCGTCGCTCCAGAGGCCTTCCGACGCTTGCAGTAGCAGGGTGTCGCCCGGCACCAGGCTGCTCAACTCGCGCCATCCGTCCGGGGTGAGGAACTTGTGGTCGGCGGTGGCGCGCAACTCGTGGCCGTGCTCGGTAACGAGGCGGTACACCTTCGCCGCCGGGTCGCTGAGGAACACCGGCGCGGCGGGCCGGGGGAGCGTGCCGGCCTCCGCTCCGTAAGCGCGCCGGTCGGTGAGGACCAACGGCGCTTCCTGTGTCCGATACAACTCGCCCAGCGTGACCAGCCCGCGGTCTGTCGCGATACGCGTGTCGGCCGTGAAGCAGGGGTTGGTGCTCTTGATGTCGCCGTACGCTGCACGCATGGGGTTGTGGGCGTTGATGCGATCGATGAAGATCAGGCCCGGCTCGCCGGTAGCCCAGGCGTGCTCGGCGATGCCCTGAAGCCTTCCGCGTTCGTGCTTGCGGGCCCCGTTCATGAAAGCGTCGCTGACCAGCACGCTGATGTTGAAGGTGCTGATGTCGCCTTCGGCCTGCTCTCGCTCCAGGTCTTTGGCGGTCACGAAGTCGCGCACGTCGGGGTGGGTGATCGACAGTGTCGCCATACCGGCGCCACGACGGGTGCCGCCCTGGCGGATGACGCGCAGGGTTGGCGCGAACACGTAGCGCAGGGTAGCTACCGGACCGGCGTGCTGGGCGCCACCGAGGTGTGCCCAGGTCGCGAAGTTGTCGAACACCTCGACGGCGAAGCTGGATGGACCGCTGCTGGTTCCGCCGGAACCGTCGACCGGCGTGCCTTCGGCCCGCAGTTCCGACAGGTCCAGCAGCAGGTCGTGTCCGTCGAGCAGCTTCATGGCCGCCTCACCGGCGGCGCGCCAGATGCCCTCTACGCTGTCGCCGACCACTAGTCGCTCGACACCGTCGGGCAGTTCCGAGTTGGCGGCGAAGCGGGACGTCCGGTACCCCTTGGTGACGTAGCTGCCGTGCACCAGGTCGAGAAACGTCCCGTCGCGCACCTTGGCGTGGTCGGGGTGGTCAGCGTCGATGGTGAGCCAGAGGGTGCCACGCGGCCCGTCGAAGCTGCGCTTTGGTCGCAACGGGTCGAGGTTGAGGCCGTTACCGCCACCGACCTTGGTTACCAGGGCCAGCTTCGTAGCCAGGGAAAGCACCCAGGCGTTGCTGCCCTCCTCGGCGGGGCTGCCGTCCTGCACGAAGCAGTTCAGTACGTTGCCGTGGTTGGTCGCCGCTCCTGCCAGCACGCGACCGCCGGGGCAGAAGCGCTTGTCCACCATCAACTCGTAGAACGCCGACTCCCACTGCTCCCGGTCACGGGTCTCGCTGCTGGCGACCCAGGCTGCGACCCGCCGGAACATCCCGGCCAGGTCGCCGTCTCCGGGCTGGAAGTACTGCCGTTTGGCGATCGCTACGGCGTGCGGATCGAAGGCGGCGAGACGCGGGTCGCTGGACGGCACGTTCTGGGCCACGGTCGTTTCTCCTCGCGAGGCGTCCTGCTTGACGAGCGTCGCGGCGCGGCGGACGAGGCGCGCACAGACGGAAAAAAGAACCGACGGAAGGTCCGTCGTCGTTGCGATGGCACGCCGGCTCCGGTTCGGGCCGAAGCGACAGGCGGCTCGCAAGTCGAGCTCGGACTAGGGCGGAGCGTACCAGAGCAGCGCGATGAGCGACAAGAGATCTTTCACGTCAGGGTACCAGATCTGGTGCCCGACCGACCAAAAAGCACCATCCCTAGTGTCGCCCAGCCAGCAGAAGATTCGTCCTGGACGCGCCTCGCCGGTCGTCGACGAAGCCGCCGAGCGCCACCCGAAGGCGGGACATTCACCCCGATTCCTCATGCTACTTTCATGTTCTAAGGTCCGCTGGGGGAAGCACTCAGCTGGTGCCTCGTTAGTGGCCCGGCACGGAGGTGGACGCAGCATGTGGCGACTCGCAACTCTCGCCGGTCTCACGCTTCTCGCAGCGGGGGTCGTCGTGATCGCAGTAGGGACGACGCCCGTCGGATCGGCGCTGGCACCGGCCGTGCTCGCCCAGGCAGAGCCGGCCACCGAACCAGCTAACCTCGGTTACGACCAAGTCGAAATTCCGTTCTTCATGGATTGGGTCCGAAGCGGGCACGCCGACCTCACTGCCGAGGCGTTCCTTCACTGGCAGGAGGAAGACCCGCCGCTGGTGCCGGAGGGCTGCGCGCAGTGTCACGCTCAGGCCGGACACCTCGACTACATCGGTGCCGACGGTAGCGCCGCCGGCGTGGTCGACGCTAAGGCCGAGCCTGGCGTGATCGGCTGCACCACCTGCCACAACGACGTCGCCGTGCAACGAACCGAGGTCGAGATGCCCTCCGGAGCGCTGCTTGTGGGCTTGGGCCGTGAGGCCAGCTGCATGACCTGCCATCAGGGGCGCGCCTCCGGCGTGACGGTCACCGAAGCTATCCAGGAGTCCGCAGCCTCGATCGACGAGGTGATGGAGGAACAGGGCTTCATAAACATCCACTACTATGCGGCGGCCGCGACCCTGTACGGAAGCGAAGCAGGCGGTTGGTACCAATACGAAGGCGCCTACTACGAGCCTCGCTTCGATCACGCCGAAGAGATCGACACCTGCCAAAGCTGCCACGATCCCCACACCCTCGAGGTGCGCGTCGAACAGTGCGCGTCGTGCCATGAAGACGTGAAGACCAAGGAGGACCTGCGGGCGATCCGAATGAACGGCTCGCTCGTCGATTACGACGGTGACGGCGACATCGAAAGCGGAATCGCCACCGAGATCGCCAACCTGCAAGCACTGCTGTACGACGCCCTGAAGGCGTACGCCGTCGAGGTGGTGGGCACGCCGCTCGCGTACGACGCCCACGCCTACCCGTACTTCTTCGTCGACCAAAACGGTGACGGCGTCGCCACGCCCGACGAGGCGAACTACGGCGGGCGTTACCAGAGCTGGACGCCCCGCCTGCTCGGAGCGGCCTACAACTACCAGGCGAGCAAGAAGGACCCCGGCGCCTACGCCCACAACGCCAAGTACGTGATCCAAGTCCTGCACGACAGCATCCTCGACCTGGCCAGTGCCACTAGCCAGCAGGTGGCTCCCGCCCGTCCGGCCGAAGGCGGCACCACCGTCCTCGCCAGCATGCCCGTCGTCAGCCACATGGGCGATCTTGGGCTGCGGCGTGACGATGCCGCGCACTTCGACGCTAGCGGCGAGCCGTGGCGGCACTGGGACGAAGAGGGCGCCGTCCCCGCCAGCTGCTCGACCTGCCACAGCGCCGACGGACTGCCGTTCGCGATCGAGCATGGCGTACAGATCGACCAGCCCCTTTCGCAGGGGATGGAGTGCACCACCTGCCACCTGCCTGGCAGCGACTTCGCGGTCCTCGAGAACGAAGACGTCGACTTTCCCAGCGGGGCCGTGCTGAGCTTCGGAAACTCGGGCGACAACCTCTGCGCCGAGTGCCACCAGGGCCGCGCCTCTACCGCGACTGTCGACGACCGTATCGGCGTCGTCGGCGACGACGAGATGGCCGACGGGCTCGGCTTTGTCAACGTTCACTACTTCGCTGCCGCCGCCACCCGCTTCGGGGGCGAAGCTCAGGGCGGTTACCAGTACGCCGACCAGGAGTACCTCGGCCTGTGGCCGCACGACGAGGACGTGGCAACCTGCACCTCTTGCCACGACCCGCACAACCAGGTTGTCGACATCGCAGCGACCTGCTCCGACTGCCATGACGGCACAACTGTGGCCGACGTTCGCGACTATCGCGAATGGGACGGCGACTTCGATGGCGACGGCGACACCGGCGTCGGCACCTACTACGAGATCGCCAATATGGTCGACCTCCTCTACGCCGCGATCCAGTACTACGCGCGTGAAACCCTCGGCACGCCGATCGTGTACGACTCCCACTCTTACCCGTACTTCTTTGTCGACGCCAACGGCGACGGCGTCGCTACACCCGACGAGGCGACCTACGCCGGGCGCTACACCGACTGGACGCCGCGGCTGATGCGCGCCGCCTACAACTTCCAGTACGTGCAGAAGGACACCGGCGCCTACGTGCACAACAGCCAGTACGTCGTCCAGCTTCTCCACGACTCGATCGAGGACCTTGGCGGCGACGTGAGCGAGATGGACCGGCCGGCAGCCGACCTGTTCTAGGACCGGCTACGGGCGCGACCGCCGCGCCAGTCCTGCGCAACACAACCGATCGGGCCGCCCGAGTGCGGCCCGATCGCTGCCGTTCACGCTCCGCGTTCAGTGGCGGAAGTGACGCTCTGCGGTCATGACCATCGCGATGCCAAGCTCGTCTGCAGCGGCGACCAACTCGGCGTCGCGGACCGAGCCTCCCGGCTGGATCACCGCCGCAACGCCTGCCTCGGCAGCAGTGTCGAGGCCGTCGCGGAAGGGAAAGAACGCATCCGAGGCGCAGGCTCCGCCGTGAGCTCGACCGTCCGCCTTGCGTACGGCGATCGCTGCTGCGTCAACGCGACTCTGCTGACCGGCTCCGACTCCGACGGCGACTCGGTCCTTGGCGAGGACGATAGCGTTCGATCCGACGGCGGCGCAGACCAGCCAGGCGAAGGCGAGGTCGGTCCACTCGGCTTCGCTGGGCTTGCGTCGGGTCGGAACCTGCCAGCTAGTGCGATCCAGGTTCAGCCAGTCCGGCGTCTGTACCAACAGACCCCCATCGAGGCTGCGGGCGTCCAGGCCGCGCGGCAGCGGCGCGGGAGCCTCGAGCACGCGCATCGCCTTACGCTTGCTAGAAAGAAGCTCGAGCGCGTCGTCGTCGAAACCGCTGGCGATCAGCACGTCGGCCTTGGCGTTCGCCATGACCGCCGCGGCCGTAGCAACGTCGACCACGCCTGCCAGCGCCACCACGCCACCGAAGGCGGACAGTGGGTCGGCGTCGAAGGCGCGCCGGTAGGCGTCGTGCATAGTCGACGCGACGGCAACGCCGCACGGGTTGGCATGTTTGACGATCACCGCAGCAGGCGCATCCAAGCGGTGCGCCAACCGGTGCGCCAACCGCCACGCCGCCTCGGCGTCGAACAGGTTGAGGAACGACAGCTTAGCTCCCTTGTGCTGGATCGACTCGTCCCACATGCCGTGCACGCCGATCTCTCGGTAGCGCGCTCCGGCCTGATGCGGGTTTTCGCCGTAGCGAAGCACTTCGGCACGCTCCAGCGCCAGGTGCAGCGTGGGCGGCAGCGGCTCCGGTTCCGGATCGGTCGCGTCCAGCCAACGCACGATCGCCGCATCGTAGGAGGCGGTGTGCGCGAACGCCTTACGGGCGAGCCGACGCCGCGCCGCGGCGTCGGGACCCCCGCTGCTCAGACTGGTCAGGATGTCGCCGTAGTCGTTCGGATCGACGACGACCGCGACCCTCTCGTGCGTCTTGGCGCCGGCCCGTAGCATCGCCGGCCCACCGATGTCGATCTGTTCGATCACCTCGGCCTCAGAGGCGTCCGAGCGTGCCGCCGCCTCGCGGAACGGGTAGAGGTTCACGACCAGCAGGTCGAACGGTTCGATCCCGTACCGCGCCAGTTCGCGCAGCTGCTCGTCGTCGTCACGCGCCAGCAGGCCACCGTGGATGCTCGGGTGCAACGTCTTCACGCGTCCTCCGAGGATCTCCGGATGGCCGGTGACCCGGTCGACCGCGGTGACCAGGAGACCGACCTCACGCAAGGCGCGGGCGGTGCCACCGCTCGAGACGATCTCGATCCCGGCCTCCACCAGCCCGCGCGCTAGATCGACGACGCCGCGCTTATCGGAAACGCTCAACAACGCTCGCTTCATGCTGGCGAGCCTACCGTGGCTCGGCGTCAGTCGGTCTCGGCTTCGGAACCGTCCGCTGCCTGGCCGTCGTCGTCGCCGACGGCCGCGTCGTCGCCTGCATCGTTCGTTGCGGGTGCCGGGCGTGTCGCCGTGAGCAGGTTCTCGACCTCGATCTCCTCGCGCAGGCCATCTAGCCAGGCGCGCTGGAGTAGCTGACGCTCCTGCGCCAGCACCGTCGCCGCCACGTCGCGCCGAACCTCGCTAAGGGGGCGAATTCGCTCCGGCGTCCGGTCGGCGACTAGCACGACGAAACTCTGCGTCGCGGGCGCCGCGGCGGGCACCTCTGCGGCGGCGTCGGCCGCCGCTCCCTCGCCGGCATCGTCCGCTTGCGAGCCGTCTTCGGCAGCGCCCTCTGGCGCCGAGGTTTCGAGTACCAGCACGTCAGAAACGGCCAGCTCGCCTGCTGGGAGATCCTGGAACGCGTCGGTGGCGAACAGGGCGGTATCGAGCGGTCCCGCCAGGTCGCCTTCGCGCACCACGCCGAGGTCCTGTACCGTCGCAGCGCTAGACTCGGCGCTGTCCTGAGGGTCGGCACCCTCGAGTAGACCGTCGCGGTACGCTACGGCGGCCTCCAGACTTACGAAGTCGATACGCAGCACCTCGGCGGACGCCGGCACCGTGTAGCGCGCGGGGTTCGCCTGGTAGTACGAGATGATCTCTTCCTGGCTCGCCTCCGCCTCGCGCGCGACCCAGTCAAGCGCGCTCTGCGCCACCAGCGCATCGCTTCCGAAGAAGGTGGCGTCGAGGCGCTCTGCGCCCTGGACCGCCAACTCACGGTCGATTAGCTGCTCGAGCACGCTGGGTTTGAAGAACTCGGCGATCAGCGTCGCCGATTGCGGGTTCAACGCCTGCTGGATCTGCGGGTTGGTGTAGGTCGCCCGCACGAGTTGCGAGGCCCGGATCTCGCTGTCGCCAACCTTCGCGACGACCGGATCGTCGAGCGAAAGCTCGCTTGCCTCGGCGAGCTGGACCTCGGCCTGTTCGACCAGCTCGCTCACACGACGGTCCAGCAGCGCCTGCTGCTTGGCGGCCAAGGCATCCTCGCGCACTTCGTCGGCCACCTCTTCGAGCGGACGCGGCTCGGCCGGCACCAGCTCCTCGACCGCCACCAGGTAGGAGCGACCGCCACTCTGGACGACCGGTGTGACCCCCGGCGTTGTGCGAGCGAACACCTGCTCGGCCACGGCGCTGGGGAAGGCCGGCCGGCCGACCGGTTGCGGCTCGTCCCCACCCACGGCCCCACCCTGCTCGGCACGCTCCTCCGACGCTTCGGCAGCCAGCTCGGCGAACGACGCGCCCGCCAACGCCCGGTCCCGCAATGCGGCTGCGGTTTCGGCGTCGCTGACCACGATCTGGCGTGCGCGGACACGTGGCTCGGTCCGGTAGGCGTCACGATTGACACGGTAGAACGACGCGACCTCTTCGTCGCTCACGTCGATACCGTCGAGAATCTCCTGCTCCCACTTCTGGATCTGCAACTGCCCGCGAAGGTAGTCGCGGAAGCTGGCGTCGTCGTAGCCGGCGCCGCCGATCAGTCTTAGGTACGCCTCGTCGTTCCGGCTTCCGGCCACGCCGTTGCGTTCCCGGAACGCTGCCAGCTCGGCCCGGACTTCAGCGTTGCCGACGCGCTGACGCGCGGCCGCCTGGCGGACCACTTCCTGCCGCACGAGCGAGTCGACCAGCAGCATCTCGAGATCGACGGCGACGGGACCCTCTTGCACCACGTTGAACAGCGCGGACGAGCGGCGCGCCTGCGCCACGTCGAGCTCGCTGATGGTTTCACCGTTCACGATCAGCGCAGGAGCGCTGGTGTTACGAGGTCCGGACCCGGTGAGTGCACCGAGCGTTGGAGTGAAGGTAATGATCATGCCGATCAGGAGTCCGATCGATACGACCCATAGAATGATGGTGTTCGTGCGGCGGCTCAGGCTCATTGGCTTGACTTCCTCCAGATACTGGTGCTAGGTTCCTGACTTGGTTTTCGCGCGCCCGTAGCTCAGTCGGATAGAGCGTTCGCCTCCGGAGCGAAAGGCCACAGGTTCGAATCCTGTCGGGCGCACCACCAACGAACGTCGAGCGCTTTCTTCAGTGCATCCCGGGCTGGCCCGCCCCCGGGGCGATTTCGTGCGTGTCGGACGGCGTTTCTACGGTTTTCGCGCGCCCGTCTAATCCGCGGCAGGCTACCACGGGGGTGCGGTGCGCACAACAAGCTTGTGAACGCCACGCTTCAGAACCAACGACCCGGTGTGAGCGGCAGGCCCCGCACGATCCGTACGGCCTCCGCCAGCGGCGCGTCGAACCCGCGTGCCAGCTCGGCCGGGTCGAGCGTCGCCTGGACGTCGACCTGTACCGGGGCGAGCTGAGCGCCGCCGGGCAGGCGCAGCTCGCCGACGGCGACCCAGGCGGCGTTCCCCCCGGGGAAGGCGATCCGCTGGACGCTCTCGACGTTTCCTGGTGTCGCGTTCCCAACCACCGCGGCGTTTGCATGAAGTGCCAGCAGCGCCGCGGCCGCCTCGGCAGCGCTTGCGCTGCGCCGGTCGACGAGTACCACCACTGGACCCTGCCAGCTGACGGGCTCCTCCACGCGCAACGCCCCGAGCTCGCTCCCGGCCAGCGGACCGCCCTGGCGCACCAGCAGGGCGACCAGCCCTTGCTCCTCCTCGGCGAGCTGCAGACGCCAACTCACGGTGCCGTCGGACCACGCTTCCAATACCGTGCCGCGTGCCACCGCACCGACGACCAGGCCCATCTCCAACACCGAACCGCCCGGGTTGCCGCGAAGGTCGACTACCAGAGCGTCGGCCCCGGCTAGGCGCGCCTCGGCAAGTGCAGCGTGCACGATCGTGGCGGTTCCCGGAGCGAATGTCGGCAGGTCCAGCCGCGCGACACCCGTCGCCGGGTCGGTGGTGACCCTTGCCTGCTCCCGCGCACCGGCGGGAAGAGCGCGGGGGGTCACCTCGACCTCCATGCCTGCGGCTGCGGACCGTTCGACCGTGACGCGCGTGGCGCCCTCGCGAAGCGCTGCGGCGACGCGACTCTGCATCTCCCACCCGAGATCCGGCTCCTGCAGCGACGTCGTCCCTACCTGGGTGAGCAGGTCGCCGCGCCGCAGGCCCGCCCTATCGGCAGCGCCGCCGGGGTGCACCCGCAAGATCAACAGGCCGCGACCGTCCAGCGGCATCGCCTCGATACCAAGCTCGAAGCTCGGCCCGCCGTTCCGACCAACAACCGCCGAGCCGTCGCCGATGCGGCCGAGCCAGCGAGAATGGTCGTCACCCAATCCGTCGAACGCACTGCGAAAGGCTGCGTCGAGTGCCGCCCGGCCACCCGCCGCCACGACGTCGTCGCGGTAGCGCGCCCGCCACGAACCCCAGTCGAGGCGAGATGGCTCGAAGTAGACCGCCTCCAGCCGCTCTGCGACCACGTCGAACAGCCGCCCGCGGGCGTGCGCGTCACGCGTCCAGTCTTCGTCAGAGGGGAGGGTCGCCATCTCCTGCGCGACCACAGGTGCGACCGCTGGCAGGCTGAGCACCAGCGCGAGCAGCACCAGCATGGACACCGCACGAACGTTCACCAACGCGGCACCTCGCCTCCGGTTCTCCGCCAGGTCGGCTCGACCATCAGGCCCTCCCCGCCCAGCACCTGCAACGGCTCGCCCTCGACGAGAAGCTCTACCGCATCGACCGACGACGGCTGCGTCAGCGTCCAACGCAACTGCTCGAGCCGGCCGCGCATCGAGGCGCTGCCACCTCCGGCGACGAACGAACCTGTCAGGTCGACACGCAGCACGCCGTTGCGCAGGCTGGCCGATCGCACCTCCGTACCGTCCGGAACGGCCGAACCTAGACCCGCCTGGCGCTCCTCCCGGGTCGGTCCGGCGGCCAGGGCGCGAACCGCCAGGCGGGCGTAACTCTCGGTATCGCGGCTGCCGAGCCGCCGCTGAGTCGGCACCAGCGTGAAGCTGGTCGCCTCGCTACGTACCAGGTACAACGTCGCGTCGGGCAGGCGGTTCAGGGTTCGCACGGTCATCACTGCCAGCACCACCAGCACCATCAGCATCACGAAGGCGGTGACGCGCATGCTCAGGGAGCGAAGCTGTGCCCGGTCCACCGCCGTTCAGGGCCCCTCGGGCCGGTCAGGCTCCGGTCCAGCCAAGGCGCGAGCCTCGCTGGCGAAGAAGGCGAGGTCCTCGTCCTCGGGCGCGAGCGAAGATGCGCGCTCGTAGGCCCGCGCTGCGTCGCTCCAATCGCCTCGCGCGAAGGCGATGCGTCCCAACCACGACCACGCCTCCACCCCCTGCGGAGCCCCGGCCACGACACGCTCGAAACCCGCCACTGCCTCATCGACGCGACCCGCTTCGTACGCCTCGACCGCAACGGTGAAGGTACGCGCCAGCTCGACTCCGAGACGCTCGATCCGCCGGGAGGTGGCGAGACCCCGCTCGATCTCGGCCCGGTTCAGGTCCTGCTCGCTGGCGCTGTCGAGCAGCTCGAGCCAGGTGCGCTCCGCCAGCTCCGCCTGGCCGGCAGCGGTCGCCGCGCGCGCCAGGCCCAGGCGGGCATCCCGCCATTCCGGGGCCGCAACCACGGCGCGGCGCCAGGCGTCGACGGCGGCCGCACGGTCGCCACGCTCGGTCGCCTCGCGGGCCTCATCCGACGCCTGCAACGCCGTGGCGCCGATGCGGTCTTGCAGACGCGAGCGGGAGAGGAACCAGGCGACACCTTCGTCATTTGGCAGCCGCTCGGCCAGCTGTCGCCAGGCTTCGGTCGCTTCGGGACGAGCGGTCTCGTAGAGGACCCTTGCGCGCCAGCGTGCCGGTTCCGTCCACGACGGGTCCGCGGCGAACGCGCGCTCGAAGTCGTTCAACGCGGCTTCCAGCTCGCCGGCGCGGTACGAAGCCACGCCGCTTCGGAACGCGTCGCTGGCGCTGCGGCCGTGCGCCTCGCGCTCACGCGCCAGCTCAAGGTGGTAGCGCGCCCCTTCGTCCTCCGGAGCCAGCTCGACCAGCAGTCGCCAGAACTCGGCCGCCTCGGCAGGCCGGTCGGCCTCGAGCGCGATCCGCCCGCTCCAACGTAGCGCCCCTAAGTCTCCGGGCAGGCGCTCGAGTATCTCGCGGAAGCGCCGCTCGGCCGCCTCGCGATCGCCCGCCTCGTAGCGTGCGAAGGCCAGCTGCGACGCCGCCTCACGCCAACGGGTCAGGTCTTCCCCTTCGAGAGGACCGACCTGCGCAGCGAGGCGCTCCCACGCCAGGTACGCCCGCGCCCACCAGTGACTGCCCTGATAGGCGCGCGCCAGCCAGCGCAAAGCTGCCGGATCGGGAGCGTCGCCGCCGGTTTCGACCGCTTCACGCGCACGGGCGATCGCCTCGGCCCACAGCGGTGCGTCTGGCGAAGCCGCCGCGGCGCCGGCTTCGGCCGCAAGGACCGCAGATTCGGCGGCTTCGATGCTGGCTTCGGTTTCGTTCTGCGCGCTAACGACGCCGAGGGTCGCAGCCACGATCAGCAGCAGCAGCGGCGCGAACCGGGCTCGGCCTTGCGCACGACGGTGCATGCGCGCGCTCGCGCGCGTTGGCTCGAAGCTCGACAGGGTCGGTCCAGCCGCGGGGCGCATGGATCACGAGTCTAGCACCGCGTCCTTGACGGGCCTCCGGCCCTTCGCTACCCTGTCCGTCGGCCCTCGGGCCGAGGACCCCATGTTCCAGAATCTTGGTGATCGACTCCAATCCGTCTTCGATTCGCTGCGCGGCCGCGGAAAGCTCAGCGAGGCCGACGTGATGGCGGCCCTGCGTGAGGTGCGCGTCGCACTGCTCGAAGCGGACGTGAACTTAGGGGTCGCTCGAGAGTTCACCAAACGGGTGCAGGAAAAGGCCATCGGCTCCGACACGCTGATGAGCCTGAACCCCGATCAGCGCGTGGTTTCGATCGTGCATGAGGAACTGGTCGAGGTGCTTGGCGGCAAGGCGCGCCAACCGGAGCTGCACAGCGAGGGCAACCTGTGGCTGTTGATGGGCCTGCAAGGCGCCGGCAAGACCACCACCGCCGGCAAGCTCGCCTACCTGTACAAGGCCAAGGGGCGTCGGCCGTTGCTGGTCGCCGCCGACACCCAACGACCCGCCGCGCGCGATCAGCTCGAGGTGCTGGCTCGCCAGGTGGGCGTTCCGATCCTCAAGGTCGAGGACGGCGAATCTGCCGCAGTCACCAAGCGACGCCTCGACGTCATGCTCAAGGCCGACTTTCGCGACTTGGTGATCATCGACACGGCCGGCCGGCTGCAGATCGACGAGGCGCTGATGGACGAGTTGGCCGATCTTGCCGGGGTGCTGGCGCCGACCGAGCGGATCCTCGTCGTCGACGCGATGACCGGCCAGCAGTCGCTGCCGGTCGCCACCCGCTTCGACGAACGTATCGGCGTGACCGGCCTGGTGATGAGCAAGATGGACGGCGACGCCCGCGGCGGGGCTGCCCTGTCGGCCAAGCACGTGACCGGCAAGCCGATCTATTTCGCCGGCATGAGCGAGCGCCTGGACGGACTCGAGCCGTTCCGCCCCGACCGGATCGCCGGCCGTATCCTCGGCATGGGCGACGTCCTCACGCTGGTCGAGAAGGCGAAGACGCTCGAAGGTGACGAGGACGACGACCGTGAGTTCCGTAACCTCGCGGACTTTACGCTGCAGGACATGCTGGTTCAGATGCGCAAGCTCAAGCAGATGGGCTCGTTCACAGAGATTCTCGGCATGATCCCGGGGGCCGGACGGCTGTTGCCGAACGACGCGTCGGTGGACGAAGGCGAGCTTGCGCGCGTCGAGGCGATCATCTCGAGCATGACCGAGCGAGAGCGCACCCGCCCCAAGCTGCTGGACGCGAGCCGGCGCAAGCGGATCGCCCGCGGATCCGGCACGACCGTTCAAGACGTGAACCGCCTGATGAAGAATTACCAGCAGATGCGCAAGATGATGAAGCGGATGGGCCGGCGCCCACCCAAACCTGGGAGGCGGCCCGGAGCGTGACGCCGGGCTCGCGTTTGCACCGCGCGCCTGCGGACGTGTAGAGTCAAGAACTGCCAGCCGGGCCGCGCGCCCGCACGCCGCTTAGGTATCGACACGGCTAGCATCTAAACGGCAGCCGTCCCGCCCGGCCTACGCCGGGCTCACGATCGAGGAGAAGGTTGCATGGTCAAGATTCGCCTGACGCGCATAGGTTCCAAGCGCAATCCGCACTACCGCATCGTCGTGGTCGACTCGCGCAAGAAGCGCAGCTCGGACTACATCGAGCAGCTCGGTTACTACGACCCGCGCGGTACTACCCCCGAGCCGCTCAGGCTCGACAGCGAGCGTGCAGCGCACTGGCTCGCGGTCGGCGCGCAGCCGACCGAGACCGTCGTGCGCCTGCTCGAGAAGACCGGCGTCGAGGTGCCGACCGTCCGCGCCAAGCGTAGCGACGCCTACCTCAAGCGCGCCGAAGCCGGCGCTTAAGTAGGGCCCCGATGCCGCTCGAACTCGTCACCTTCGTCGTCCAGAACCTCGTTGAGGATCCTGGCGCGTTGGCGATTCAGACCGAACGAAGCGGCAGGGGTCTGCGTATCGAGATCCGCTGTGCGCCTGGTGACGCCGGCCGCGTCATCGGGCGCAACGGCAGGATCATCAACGCCATTCGAACCCTGGCCCGGGCGTCCGCCGATGGGCGTCAACGGGTCGACGTCCATCTGATCGACTGACCATCGTGGATGCGGAACGGCCGCCGTCCGGTCACAGCCCGGTCGCCCGGATCGGCCGGAGTCACGGCCTGGACGGCGCCATGCGAGTGCATCCCGACGACGCGGCAGGGGCGCAAGCCCTGGCCGCGTCGTCACACGTGTGGGTCGAGGGCCTCGGCGACAGTGAGGTCGAGGGGTTCGGGCCGCACGGGGCCGGCTACCTGCTTCGCCTGGCGCGGGTGCGCCGGGTCGACAGCGCCAAGCGGCTAGTGCACGCCCGCATCTGGGTCGAGGCGGGCGCCATGGCCGCGGCCGAACCGGTCGCCTGGGTAGGCCTTCCGGTGCAGCTCGACGGCTGCGAGCTGGGCACGGTCGAGGCGGTCGACGGCCCAGCATTCCAGCCGCTGCTGCGTGTACGCCGTCCTGCTGGCGTGATGTTCCTGCCTGCCAATGCGCCGTACGTGCTGCTCGAATCCGACGTCGTCCGCATCGTCGACCCACCCGAAGGGTTGCTGGACCTGTCGTGATCGTCACCGTCTACACGCTGTTTCCCGGGCTGATCGACGCGTATCGCGACGAAGGGCTGCTGGGCCGGGCGGCGCGAGGGGGGCTGTTGGAGGTTCGCACGCGCGACCTGCGCAGGTTCGCCGGCAACCGCACAGGCCGGGTGGACGACGCTCCTTACGGTGGTGGGGCCGGCATGGTGATACGGGTGGACGTGGCCGCTGCCGCGCTGGCCGAGGTGGCCGCCGAATCGCCTCCACCGGACGAGACGATCCTGCTCTCGCCGGCCGGCCGGCCACTCGATCAGGCGCTGGCGGAGTCGCTGGCCGGTAGGCGGCACCTGTGCTTGCTGGCTGGCCGCTACGAAGGGTTCGACGCGCGGGTCGAGCAGCGGGTCACGCGCGAACTGTCGATCGGTGATTTCGTGTTGATGGGGGGCGAGCTGCCGGCGCTGTGCCTGATCGAAGCGGTCGCCCGCCTGCTGCCGGGCGTGTTGGGCGACGCCGAGAGTCACCGCAACGACTCTTTCAGCACCGGCCTGCTCGATTATCCCGAGTACACCCGCCCCGCCGCCTTCGAAGGCCAGCAGGTTCCCGCCGTGTTGACGAGCGGCAACCACGCGGAGGTGGCGCGTTGGCGCCGGCGCGAGGCGTTGCGGCGCACCAAACAGCGCCGTCCCGACCTGCTCGAGACGGCGCACCTGAGCGACGACGATCGTACGCTACTCGCCGAGCTCGACTCCCAGAACGGCGAGTCCATGAACAGCCCCGACCGGCCGGACTGACCGGGACCGAGCTGGAGCCAGGCTCACTCCTCGGCGGGGTAGCGCTCCCGCATCATCGCCACGGCGGCCTCGGTGATGTCGGGCACGCCGTCGGCGGCGAACACCACCAGGCCGGCGGCCTCGCCGATGTCGAGCACCAGTGCGAACCGTTCGGCCTGGGCGATCTCGCGAATGATCTCGTTGGCGGCCTGCTCTGCCGGTGCAGCGGCGGCGCGGATGTCGCCGAGACCGGCGTTCCGGCGCGTCTCGATGGTGACGTTGAGCGCTTGCAGCAGCTCTTGCTCCTCGGGAGTGAGTCCTTGTGAAGCCTGCTTTTGCAGTAGGCCTTGCCGTTGACCGAGCAGTTCTTGCAGTTCGGCGTCGAGCGCTTCGCCCAAACGGGCGATCTCGGCCTGGGCCGGGTGGGCCTGAATCAGCTCCTGCGTGTCGACGAAGGCGAGCCGAAAGGGGGGCGCGTCTTCGGCCTGCTGGGCGGCGGCAAGTCCCAGCACGGCAGCCAGGACGATGGACAGGACGCGGGTGGTATGGGTTCTCATAGCGTTGGCACCGTACCACCGTGTTCTATGAGAACGCCACGCGAAAGGATTCCCATGCCGACCAGCCTTACCGTTTCGCACTTCCGGCGTCGGGCCGAAGCCGACCGGTGACAGTTGCCACCGTCCTCCTCGCTGCGCTGCTGGGCTCGCTCATCGGCAGCTTCTCGAACGTCGTGATCTATCGCCTGCCGGTGGGAAGGTCGATCGTCCATCCAGGCTCGTCCTGTCCGCATTGCGGCCGCCGCCTGGGTCCGCTCGAGCTGGTGCCGATCGTCTCCTGGGCGGTTCAGGGCGCGCGTTGCCGAGGTTGCGGCGTACGGATCTCGGCACGCTACCCGGCTGTCGAAGCGCTGGTCGCGGCAGGGTTCGGCCTGCTCGCCTGGGTTTGGTCGCCGCTCGACAGCCCGGTCGCTTTCGCTTTCCTGGCGGTGTGGTGGACGTTGCTGGTGATCGCGACCTTCATCGACCTCGATCACCACGAGATTCCCGACGCGTTGACGCTGCCGGGCACGGCGCTCGGCCTGGCCGCCGCGGCGCTGTGGGGTGCCGAGCCGGATCTGCCCTCTCTGTCCGGCGCGGCGTTCGGAGCAGCGCTCGGCGCCGGCCTACTCACCGTCGTCAACCGGCTCGGCGCGCTGGTATTGCGCCGACTTCGCGACACCAGCGAACGGCTCTGGCCGATCGGTTTCGACCAGGCGAACCTGGCGGCGCTGGCGGGGGTGTTGGGCGGGCTGGCGGTCGGGCTGGCGCTGGCGACCGTATCAGCGCTGGCGAACCTGGCGACACGCCGCACGCTGAGACTGCCCGAGGGGATCGTTTGGCTCGCCTGGCTGGCAGGACTGGCGCTGTCGCCGTGGACGATCGGCGTCGTCGACGCTGTCGGCGGCAGCTTGGTCGCCTGCGGCGCGGCCGCCCTAGCCGGCGCCACCGTCTGGTGGATCCACGACCTTCACCGCTCGAAGCCGCCGGAAGCGCCCGCTGCCGCGGCGGACGACAGCGACGAGCCGGTCGCGATGGGGTTCGGCGACGTCAAGCTTGCCGCGCTGCTGGGCGTGGTGCTGGGGTGGGAACGGTTGTTGGTCGGCCTGTTCGTCGCGGTCCTTACCGGCGCGATCGTGGGCGTTGCGCAGCGCCTGGCGGGCGGCACCAGGATCGTGCCGTTCGGACCGTTCCTGGCCTTGGGTGGCGTACTGGCGCTGTTCGTCGGGGACGCCCTGCTGGCCGCATACCTTGCTGCACTCGGGGTGGGCTGAACGGCGCCGGGGAGGGGCCGCTGCGCGTGGTAGGCTCGGCGCCGTTCTCCGCTCCGCGCGGGCACCCGCCGTTGCGCACGTCGGGAACGCGCGCATTAGGAATCGCGCGGCAGGGTTGCGAGCGTAGGGAACGCCAACGAGGAGGCCACGGCCATGACCGAGTTGCAGCCGATCGAAGCCATGGCGGGAGCGGACTTCCTATCGCTTGCGCAGTGGGACGGCGCGACGTTCCGCGCGCTGCTGGACACCGGCGTCGCCCTCAAGCGTGGCTGGCGCGAGGGGAACCGCCCTCGCCCGCTCGAACACGTCACCCTGGCGATGATCTTCGAGAAGCAGTCGCTGCGCACCCGCTCGACCTTCGACATCGCAATGTTCCAGCTCGGTGGGCACTCGGTGCTGCTCAGCCAGAACTTCATCGGGGTCGGTGTACGCGAGTCGATCCGCGACGTCGCCAAGAACCTCGAGCGCTGGGTGGACGGGATCATGGCACGCACTTACGGACACTCCACCCTCCTCGACCTTGCCAGGCACGCCGACGTGCCGGTGATCAACGGCCTCTCCGACATGCTGCATCCGTGCCAGCTGACGGCGGACTACATCACTCTGCTCGAAACCTTCGGCACGCTCGACGGCGTCCGTATCGCCTTCGTGGGTGACGGCAACAACGTTTGCAACAGCCACGTCAACGCTGCGGCCGCTGCCGGCACGTCGCTGGTGATCGCCTGCCCGGAGGGCTTCGACCCGGACGCCGAGGTGCTGGCGGCCGCCCGTGCTCGCGGCGCCGAGGTCGAGATCGTCCGCGATCCGCTCGAAGCGGTCCAGGGCGCCGATGCGCTCTACACCGACGTGTGGATTTCGATGGGCCAGGAGGAGGACACGGCGCGGCGCCGCGAGGCGTTCGCCGGCTACACCGTCACGCCCGATTGGTTCGAACGCCTGACGCCCCGGGGAGTGTTCATGCACGACCTGCCGGCGCACTACGGCGAGGAGGTGGTAGAGGAGGCGGTCCACCACCCACGCAGCGTCGTCTTCGACCAGGCGGAGAACCGGTTGCACGCTCACAAGGCGATCCTCTACCAGCTGCTGGGGGGCGCGCAGTGACGCTGCGGGCGGCGGTGCTAGGCGCCAACGGTTACGGCGGCGCCGGACTGATCGAACGTCTGCGCCGCCACCCGGAGGTGCGGGAGATCGCCTACGCCTCGCGCAGCTACGCCGGCCGGCCGTTGCACCAGGCTTGGGCGCAGTGGGAGGGCTTGAGCGAGGAACGTTTCGTGACGCCCGACGAGGCTCTCGACGGTGCCGACGTCGCCTTCCTGGCCACGCCGCACGGCGCGACCGCACCGTGGGTGCATCGGGCGCTCAGCGCTGGGGTACGGGTGGTGGACCTGTCGGCCGACTCGCGCTTGGATGCGGACACCTACCGGACCTGGTACGGCGAGCATCCCCACCCAGGCGACCTCGCCGACGCGCGTTACGGACTGGTCGAGGCGCACCGTGGGGAGCTTCCGGGGGCCACGCTGGTGGCTTCGCCGGGCTGCAACGCGACGGCGGTATCGCTGGCGCTGCTACCGTTCGCTGCCGCCGGGATGCTGGCGGGCGGCGAGGTGCCGGTCTGCTCCGTACTTGCGGGCGCCAGCGGGGGGGGACGCGCCACCGCGAGCGGGCTTCACTTCGCCGAACTTGCGGGGAACGCCAGCGCCTACAAGGTGGCCGGCACGCACCGGCACTTGGCCGAGATCGAAGCGACCCTCGGCCGGGCATCCCTGCAGGGACGCGAACTGCGGACGCACGAACCGTACCAGCCGCTAGCGGTCAGTTTCACTCCGCACCTGATCCCGGCCGTACGCGGCGTCCTGGCCAGCTGCACCTTCCGACCCGCCGGGACAGCGGACGAGGCTTCGCTCCGAAAAGTCCTCATCGAGGCGTACCGCCACGATCCACTCGTTCACGTGACCGAAGCGCCGCCGCAGCTCAAGGCGGTGGCAGGTTCGGACCGCGCCCTCGCCAACGTCCGCTACGATGAACACACCGGGCTCGCCACCGTCTTCGTCGCCATCGACAATCTCGGTAAGGGCGCAGCCGGACAGGCGGTGCAAGCCTTCAACGTCGCGTTCGGTTTCGCCGAGCCGACCGCGCTGCAGCTGGAGGGACGCTGGCCATGAGACTGCCTCAGGGGTTCACCGCAACCGCCGTCGCCGCCGGGATCAAGCCGTCCGGCAAACTCGACCTCGCCATGCTCGTCACCGACGCACCGGCCGCCTGGGCCTACGTCGCGACGCGCAACCGCTTGACGGCGCCGTGCGTTGCGCGCAACCGCGTCCGCTACGGCACCGGCGAGCATATCCGCGCCATCGTGATCAACGCCGGCAACGCCAACTGCGCTTCGGGCGAGTCGGCAGGGTTCGACAACGAGGAGATGGCTACCCGCACTTCAAACATTCTGGGAGGGACCCGCCCGCAGGAGGTGCTGACCGCCAGCACCGGCGTGATCGGCGTTCCGCTACCCATGTCGAAGGTGCACGAGGGCCTCGGCCGCCTGACCGGCAGCCTCGACGAGGAGGTCGACCGGCTCGCTGAAGCCATCCTCACGACCGACACCAACATCAAGGTGGTCGCTGCGAACCTTCGCGGCGGCGCCCGCATAGTCGGTGTGGCCAAGGGCTCCGGCATGATCCACCCGAACATGGCGACGATGCTGGCGTTCATCACTACCGACGCTGACGTCTCGCAGGCGACCCTTCGTGAGATATGGCCCGACATAGTCGATCGCACTTTGAACCAGGTCACCGTCGACGGCGACACCTCGCCGAACGACATGGCGGTGCTGCTGTCGACCCAACGGATCGAGACGCCCGCCACCGAGTTCATCGACGGGGTGGAAGCGGTCGTCACCAAACTCGCCGAGAAGATCGCGGCGGACGGTGAGGGTGCGTCCACCCTGCTGCGGGTCGCCGTGAGCGGTGCGCGCAGCGAAGCCGACGCGCGCGCCGCAGCTCGCGCGGTAGCCGGCAGTTCGCTGGTCAAGACAGCGGTCCACGGCCGCGATCCGAACTGGGGGAGGATCCTCTCCTCGATCGGCCAGGCGAACGTGCTGTGGGACCCTTCGAAACTCGAGATCGTGCTGCAGGAGGTCGCTGTCTACCGTGGAACGCCGCTCGAGTTCGATCGGGAGGCGCTCTCCGCAGCGATGGAAGCGGACGCGGTCAAGATCGCCGTCGACCTTGCGGCCGGCGAGGCGCAGGCGCGCGCTTGGGGCTGCGACCTGACCGAGGGGTACGTCCGCATCAACGCCGAATACACCACCTGACAGCTGCGCCTCAGCGGCGGCGGTTGGCGATGTGGATGGCGCGACCGTGGGCATGCTCGGCCGCCTCCATCACCGCCTCGGCGATGGTCGGGTGCGGGTGTTGCGTCATGGCGACGTCTTCGAGAGTGGCACCCATCTCTATCGCCAGGGCGGCCTCGGCAACCAGGTCGCCTGCGCTTGGTCCGACCATGTGGAACCCCAGAACCACGTCGGTCGCCGCGTCGCCGACGAGCTTGACCAGGCCCTCCGTCACACCCAGAGTGGTCGCGCGCCCCGAGGCGGACAGCGGGAAGGTGCCGATCCGAACCTCGTAGCCCGCCTCGACCGCTTCCGCCTCCGTCATTCCGACGGTGGCGAGCTCGGGGCTGGTATAGACGACCGACGGCACGACCGTGTCGTACGCGGCTGGTTGTCCCGCCGCATGCTCGGCGGCGACCAGACCTTCCTTCATCGCCTTGTGAGCCAGCAGCGGCCCACCGGCCACGTCGCCGATCGCGTAGATGTGCGGCAGCGAGGTGCGCATCGACGCATCGACGGTGACGAAGCCACGCTCGTCGGTAGTGACGCCTATCACGTCGAGTCCGAGTCCACCGGCGTTCGGCCGGCGACCGACTGCGACCAGAAGCTTGTCGACGGTGACCGTCTCGCGCTCACCGTTGGAGCTCTCGAGCGTGACTTCGATCCCGTCCTCCGTGCCGGTCTGCGAAACCGCCTTGGTACCGGTGAGTATGTGCATGCCACGATCCTCGAAGCTCTTGCGAAGCAGCTTGGCGAGTTCGGGATCGGCGCTCGGTACCAGCTGGTCCATCAGCTCCACCACGGTGGTTTCCGAACCGAACGCATGGTAGACGTCGGCGAACTCGAGACCGATGGCGCTCCCTCCGATGGTGAGGAAGCGGTCCGGGACCTCGGGAAGCCTGAGCGCGCCGGTCGAATCTACGATCGTCTCGCCGTCGGGCTCGAACCCGGGGATCACGATCGGTGACGAGCCGGTCGCGACGATCGCCTTTTCGAAGGTGACGAGGCGCTCCGCGACCTGCAACTCGTGTTCGCCGGTGAAGCGCCCCTCGCCCTCGATCAGGTCGACCTTGGCGCCCCGCAACAGCATGCGTACCCCGCCCGTCATCTTGTCGACGACGGAGGTCTTCCACGCTTCGGTGCGAGCGAGGTCGATGTTCGGCTCCCCGAAGTCGACGCCGAACTCCTTGGCGTGCTTCGCCTCGCGCAGGTCGTGCGCCACGTGCAGCAGCGCCTTGGTGGGGATGCAGCCGATGTTGAGGCACACGCCTCCAACAGCACCCTTCTCGACGATGGCGGTGCGAAGTCCCATCTGCCCGGCACGGATGGCGGCGTGGTAGCCACCCGGTCCCGATCCGATCACGATCAACTGGTAGTCCATTGCGGGTTCCTTCCCTGCGGTCGACGGTCGTGCATAGTCGCCGTGCCGTCGGACGCGCGACGCACGCGTCAGTCTACCCGCTGACCCTCGACGGTCGGCTGGCGCTGCACGATCGGCCCGGCCGGCGGTACGCTCGGATGAATGGACCGTGCCACGCACGCAGATGACGGTCGCGAAGCGGCGGTGGAGCAGGTCGCGCACACCGATCTGACGGCGGCAGACCTTCCGCACCCGCGCGAGCCGTTCGACGCGGTGGTGCGGTTCGCGTACACCTTCGACGGCTACCAGGCGCTGGGAATGGAGCTGTGTGGCGAGATGGCGAACCGTGGACTGTCGCAGTGGGTCGCGAGCGGCATGGTGCCCGATTGGCTGCGTGCCGACCTGACGCGCCTGCGCGCCGTTCTGTACTTCGAAGCCCGCCGCTGGATCGTGCTAGCGAGCGAGCCGGACACAAGGTCGCTGCTGTACGTGCACGCACTGATCGAGGCGATCGACGAGGCGTTGCCGGAACGCGACGCGCCTGCGCGTTGACACCCCCGCTGGGCGCGGCTACGATCAAGCGGATGAAGCGATTCGGACGACTAACCGTTTCGGGCTTCCGCCAGCGCTGACCGCGCTAACCGTCGGCGGAAGTTCCGTGTGCGCCCCGACCTTCGGTCGGGGCGACGTCGTGTCCGTACCATCCCAAGTCGCGTAGCGCCATGCGCGCGGCTCCCTGGAGGACCCGCATGTCCGACCGTTCAGTTCGCGACACCCCGACCGTCGACCGTGAACCGTATCGACCACAGGAGATCGAGCCCCGCTGGCAGGCCGCCTGGGAAGCCGACCGTCTGTACCGCACCGACCTGGAGCGACCCGCCGACGAGAACGTCTACTTCCTGACGATGTTCCCCTACCCATCGGGGAATCTGCACGTCGGTCACTGGTACGCCGAGACGCCGGCTGACGCCGCTGCGCGCTACCTGCGCATGAACGGCCGCAACGTGTTCTTCCCGATGGGGTTCGACGCGTTCGGGCTGCCGGCCGAGAACGCGGCGATCCAGGCGGCGCGCCAGGGGGGCGACGTTCATCCCGCGCGCCTGACGCGCGAACGCATCGCATTCATGACGGCGCAGTTCCGTCGTATGGGAGCGATGTTCGACTGGTCGCGCACGTTGGCCACCTGCGAGCCGGGGTTCTACCGTTGGAACCAGTGGTTCTTTCTGCGCATGTTCGAGCGTGGCCTCGCCTACCGTAAGGAGAGTTACGTCAACTGGGATCCGGTCGACCAGACGGTACTCGCGAACGAACAGGTGGTGGACGGTCGGGGAGAGCGTAGCGGCGCGCTGGTGGAACGACGCCTGATGCCGCAGTGGCACTTCGCCATCACGAAGTATGCCGACGAACTGCTCGACTTTTCGAGCCTCGACTGGCCCGAGCGGGTCAAGACCATGCAGACGAACTGGATCGGACGCAGCGAAGGGGCGGAGGTGACGTTCCGCAGCGAGGGTGGCGACGCCATCGACGTGTTCACCACCCGGCCCGACACGCTCTGGGGTGCGACGTTCATGGTTCTCGCACCTGAGCACCCGCTGGTGAATGCCGTCACCGACAGAGGCCAGCGTGGCGCTGTCGCTGCGTACGTCGCTCAGGCCGGCCTCATGAGCGAGATCGACCGGCAGAGCGAAACGCGCGAGAAGACCGGCGTTTTCACCGGCGGATACGCCGTGAACCCGGTCAGCGGCGCGCGCGTCCCGATCTGGATCGCGGACTATGTCCTGGTCACCTACGGCACCGGCGCGATCATGGCGGTCCCGGCGCACGACGAGCGCGACTTCGCCTTCGCGCGCGCGTACGGTCTGCAGGTGACGCCGGTGATCCAACCGCCTGGCGTGACGCAATTAGACGGCGAGACGATGGCAGAGGCGTATCCCGGCGACGGAGTGATGATCAACTCCGGTCGTTTCGACGGCACCGAGACCGGCAAGGGCGAAGGCGCCGGGGACGGCATCGCTCGCGTAATCGATTGGCTGGAGCAGCAGGGGCTCGGCCGCCGCAAGGTGACCTACCGCCTGCGCGACTGGCTGATCAGCCGGCAGCGCTACTGGGGCACACCGATCCCGATGCTGTTCTGCGACGCTTGCGGCGTCGTGCCCGAGAAGGACGAGAACCTACCGGTGCTCCTGCCGGAGGACGTCGCGTTCATGCCGACCGGCGAGTCGCCGCTGAAGAGCCACCTGGGTTTCCTCGAAGCGGCCTGCCCATGGTGCGGCGGTCCAGCCCGACGTGAAACCGACACTATGGACACCTTCATGGACTCCGCCTGGTACTGGTTCCGCTACCTGAGCCCCGGCGACGAGCGACAACCGATCGACCGCGAGGCGGCGTCCCGCTGGACGCCGGTGGCCACCTACACGGGCGGGATCGAGCACGCGATCCTGCACCTGCTCTACGCACGCTTCTTCACCAAGGTGCTGCGCGACCTCGGCCTGATCGAGCACGATGAGCCGTTCCTGCGCCTCCGCAACCAGGGGATGATTCTGGGCGAGGACGGCGAGAAAATGTCCAAGCGGCGCGGCAACGTGGTGGACCCCGACGAGCTGGTGAAACGCTACGGCGCCGATGCGGTGCGCGCCTACCTGATGTTCATCGGCCCGTGGGATCAGGGCGGACCGTGGAACCACCAGGGAATCGAGGGCGTGGTGCGGTTCCTGCACCGTGTCTGGTCGTTACTGAACGACCCGCCAATGGACGGCGACGTCAGCAAGGAGCGCATCGCCGAGCTGCGACGGGCGGCGCATACGGCGGTACGCGAGGTGAGCGCCGATTTCGAGGACTTCCGTTTCAACACCGCAGTGGCGGAGCTGATGACGCTGCACAACGCCATGGCGAAACTCAAGACGGCGGGCATGGTCGCCCACCCCGCCTGGAGCGAGGCGCGCTCGCTGCTGATCCGCATGCTGGCCCCGATCGCTCCGCACCTGGCCGAGGAGCTGTGGAGTCGGTCCGGCGAGCCACGCTCGGTGCACCTCGCCTCCTGGCCGGAGGTGGACCAGTCCGCCTTGGTGGAAACGAGCATCGAGATGGTCGTGCAGGTGAATGGGAAGGTGCGCGGCCGGGTGACCGTGCCGGCGGATGCCGACCGCGAGGCGGTACTCGAAGCAGCCAAGCGCGAGTCGAACGTGCTTCGCTACCTGGGTGGCGCCACCGTGCGGCGCGAGATCGTCGTGCCCGGCAAGCTGGTGAACCTGGTCACCGGCTGAAGCGCGAGCGTCACTGCGGCGTGATCAGCGCCACTTCCAGCAGTGTCGACAGGTCGGCCGAGGGGCGTACCAGGAACGAGCGGCGCAGGTCGTTCGGATCCTGGGGCAGCACCTCGGTCACCGTTCCGACAGGTACGCCGCGCGGGAACAGGCCACCGTAGCTGCTGGTCTCGACCACGTCGCCGACCTCGACCGGGTCGCTCTCGACGAACCGCACGACCCGCAACAACCCGCCGATCTCGCCGACGGCGACGCCCTGCCCGCCCTTGCCGCGGACGCTGACGCCGATGCGCGACTCGGGATCGAGAATCGTTCGCACCGCGGCCCGGCCTGCGGCGACCTCGGTGACGATCCCGACCAGTCCAGCCGGGACGGTTACCGGCATCTGCGCAACGATTTCGCCAGTGCGAGCGGTTCCGAGCAACAACCGTTCTACGGTCGAGCCCGAACTGCCACCCACCACGGGTGCGGTGGTCACGACGCCGGGGCTCTGTTCCTGCCGAATCGCCAGCGTCTCCTGCAGACGGGCCGTCTCCAACTCGAGTTCGCGGATCCGCAGGCGCGCGCTGTCGAGCCGCTCTCGCAAAGTCGAGTTCTCGCGGCGTAGCTCGCGCCGGTCGACCATGGCGGCCAGCGTTTCGCGCAGCTGCACGCCCACGCGGTAGGGCATCTGGTGCGGTAGCGCAACGGCGACGGACAGGCCTACCGGTGCCCTACCGACGAACGCGGTCGCCACGAACGTCGCCAGTCCGAGCGCGAGGAACACGTACCAGGCACGAAAGAAGCTAGACAAGGGGGGCTCCCAGGCGCGCCGCTTCGCGAATCACGGCCGGCAGACTCATACCGACTACGTTGGTGTAGCAACCACGAAGCTCGGCGACGAGCGCCGCGCCGAGATCCTGGATGGCGTACCCACCGGCCTTGTCGAGGCCGGCACCCCTGGCGACCCAACGATCGATCTCCTCCTCGCCGAGCCTTCGCAAGCGCACCTCGGTCGCGACAGACACCGTTCGCTCCTGACCTTCGCGGCTCAGGTGGTGGGCGGTGACCACGGTGTGGTCGATGCCACCGAGCGCACGCAGGAAACGGCGGTTCTCCTCAGCGTCGCGTGGCTTGCCGAGCACGGTGCCATCGACGATGACGACCGTGTCGGCGGCCAGCACCAGGGCGTCCGGTCGCTGGCGCGCCACCGTCCTGGCCTTCGCCGCCGCCAAGCGGGCCGCCATAGCGCGGGGCTCCTCGTCCTCGAGCGGTCGTTCGTCGACCTCGGCTGGCCGCACCTCGAAGCGGGCACCCAGCGCCGCTAGCAACTCACGCCGCCGGGGACTTCCGCTGGCCAGCAGCAGCACGGGCGATCCCTCGTCGTTCACGCCCCGCATCGTACCCGCCGAAGGGGGCGTGCCCTGGACCGCGGTATGCTCGCGCCCATGAGCGTTCCCGCGATCGGCGATCCGGCACCGAACTTCTATGGCGACTCGACCGACGGCCCCCTGTCGCTTGCGCACTTCGCCGGCGAGTGGCTGGTGCTGTACTTCTACCCGGAAGACTTCACGCCGGGCTGCACCACCGAGGCGTGCGACTTTCGCGATGCGCTGCCCAGCCTAGCTGCCAAGGTAGTGGGCGTCTCCGCCGACCCGCTGGACCGGCACAGCGAGTTCGCGCGCGAGCACGGGCTGCCGTTTCCACTGCTCGCCGACGAGGACTCCGCCATCGCGCGGGCGTACGGCGCCTACGGCAAGAAGACCGTCTTCGGTCAGGAGGTCACCGGGCCGTTGCGATCGACATTCCTGATCGCACCGGACGGGACGGTCGTCGAGGCGTTGCGGAACGTTCGTGCCGCCGGCCACGTAGAACGGCTGCGGCAACGGCTGCAGGAACTTCGCGCCTGAGATGAGCGACACTCTCAAGGAAGCCGCGGCCCGCGCGGCACTTGTCGAGGTGCGCTCCGGCACGGTGCTGGGCTTGGGCAGCGGCAGTACCGCCGAGGCCTTCCTTCGCGTCCTGGCCGACGCCGTCCAAAGGGGCGACCTGCACGACCTACGCGGCGTGCCAACCTCACGTCGAACCGAGCATGCAGCGCGACGGCTGGGTATCGAACTGACCGACCTGCCGGAGGACGGTGTCGACCTCGCCATCGACGGAATGGACGAGGTCGACCCGCAGCTGAACGCCCTTAAAGGCCTGGGCGGGGCGCTCCTGCGCGAGAAGCTCGTGGCAGAGTCCGCCCACCGCTTCGTGCTGATCGGAGACGACGGCAAGGCGGTGGCACGGCTCGGCGAGCGCTCGCCGCTACCGGTCGAGGTGCTCGCATTCGGCGTGGAGCACACAGCGCAGCGACTAAGCTCGCTTGGCCTGGAGACGCGCCTTCGTGGTGGCTCGCTCGAGCCGTTTTTGTCCGACAACGGTAATCCGATCCTCGATGCGGTACTGACGCCCGATGCAGACCTGGCTCGGCTGGCGCGAGCGCTGGAGGCTGTGCCGGGCGTGATGGGGCACGGCCTGTTCCTGTCGCTAGCAGAGGTCGCCTACCTCGCCGGTCCGGACGGGGTCGAACGGCGGGAGCGTCCGAATTGATCGTAGCGGTGGGCTTTGACCTGGTAGACCTGTCCCGCATCCGCGGTGTGCTCGAGCGTCACCCGACACGCTTTCTGACGCGCCACTTCACACCCGACGAAGTTCACTACTGCCGGGCCCAACGTGATCCGGTGCCGTCGCTGGCCGCCCGTTTCGCGGCCAAGGAGGCGTTCCAGAAGTGCTGGCCGGAACCGCACGGTTGGCGCGACGTCTGGGTAGTCCGTCAGAACGACGCGCCGCACCTGGCGTGGAGCCGGGCCGTCGCACAGGAGCTCCACCGCCAACGGTTGGTGGCCCACCTGTCGCTGAGCCACTCGCGCGACCATGCCGCGGCGGTGGTGATCCTCGAACAGATGTCCGCCCCTGCCGAAGGTGAGTCTCAGCGACCCGACGAGGCCTGAGCGCGCGACTTGCTCCCCCGGGTAGGCTCTCGTTCATGGCGCCCAAGCTCGTCACCATCTGGACCGACGGTTCGTGCGACACCGGAAGCGGAGACGGCGGCTGGGCTTACCGCATGCGCTACGGCGCGCACGCCCGCAGCGATGCCGCGTACGAAGCGAACACCACCAACAACCGCATGGAGCTCACGGCCGCCGTCGAGGCGCTGCGAGCGCTTCGCGAACCGTGCCGCGTCACCCTCGTTACCGACTCGCAATACCTCAAGAAGGCGTTCAGCGACGGATGGCTCGACACCTGGCGCAGCAACGGCTGGCGCACCGCCTCGCGCACCCCGGTCAAGAACCGCGACCTGTGGGAAGAGCTGGTCGCTCTCACCGAGTGGCACCAGGTCGACTGGCGCTGGACGCGCGGGCACGACGGTCACCCCGAGAACGAGGAGGTAGACCGTGAGGCGCTACGGGCCCGCCGCCAGCGCCTCCCCCGCCGCAGCGAGCGTGGCAGCTGACGCGCCGTGCTACCCGTTCACTCCGGCTCGTTCGCGAGCAGCATCAGCAACGTGCGCAGCACCGAGTACCCCGTCCACAGCGAGTCCGGCTCGATCCACTCTCCCAGCCGGTGGGCGTCGCCACCGCGGTACACGCCCAGGCACAACGCAGGAATCCCGGCCGCCATGGCAGCGTTGGCGTCGGTGCTGCTGGCTCCCAGCCGCATCTCCAGGCCGTTCCTCGCCAGTGCCTCGCTGGCCAGGGCGGCCAGCCGGCCATCGTCGCTACGCCCGGCCGGTCGCACTCCGATCGTTTCCAGCTCCAGCGCCAGTCCATGTCGGTGCGCCACACTACCAAGGCACTTCTCGACCTCTGTGCGCAAGCCATCAAGGGAAGTGGCTGAGACGCTGCGAAGGTCCACCGTCGCCCACGCCTCGGCCGCGATCGCGTTGATCGCCGTGCCGCCCCCGACCTGCGCGACGTTCAGGCTGCAGCGCGGCGTGTCGGGCACCGGTACGCGACTCAGCTCGTGCACCGCATCGCCTAGCGCATGGACGGCGCTCGGTGACGGGTAGTCCCCCCAGGCGTGACCCCCGTCGCCACGAAAGCAGGCGTGCAACCTGTGCGAGCCGACCCCAGCATCGACCACCGAACCGAGGTGGCCGTCGATCGCTAGGAAGGCCGCAAGCTCGCCGCCTAGATCCTCGACCAGGCGTCGTGCGCCGCGCAGGTCGCCTAGTCCCTCCTCGCCCACGGTGAACGCCAACACCGTCGGTGGTCGCCGCTCGAGCAAGCCGCTCGCCGCCGACCGGCCGAGCTCGAGCAGGATCGCGACGCTAGCTGAGTTGTCGCCGATCCCGGGAGCGCGCCAGCGACCGTCCGAACCTTCACTCACGGTGACGTCGACCTCGGCACCGAAAACGGTGTCCAGATGCGCAACCAGGGCGACGGTCCCGGCAGCACCGTCCGCGTCCGCAGCGCCCACGGCGCCGGGAAGCCGCGCGATAACGTTTCCGGCCTCGTCACGAACCGGTGCAAGGCCTGCCGTCCGCAGCTCGGCCTCGACCAGGTCGGCGCGCGCGCTCTCGGCGAAGGTCGGCGCCGACGTTTCGCAAACCGCCTTCAGCGTCGCCCGTAACCAGGAGTCGAGGGTGCCCGCCTGCGGTCCGCTGGGACTAACGCTCACGTTCCGACGGTAGGCCCGCAACCGCGACGGCCGCGGCTTCGCTTCACTCGGCGGAGTCCTGCAACGAGGCGATCCCCTCGCGCAGCGCGTAGAGCGCTGCTTGGGTCCGATTGTTAAGCCGTAGCTTGCTGAAGATTTCCGACAGGCGGTTGCGGACCGTCTTCTCGCTGACGTCCAGCGACGTGGCGATCTCCTGGTTCGTAGCACCCTGCGCCAGGTGTCGCAGGATCTCCTCCTCGCGGTCGGTCAACTCACGGATGCGGTGGTCGGGGTGGGCGGGAAGCTGTTCGGTCTTGCGGAACTCCTCGAGGATGCTGGCCGCCATCTCGGCGTTCAGTAGCGTCTCGCCGGCGGCTACGCGCCGGATCGCGGAGATCAGGTCGCCAGCGTCGGCGTCCTTGAGCATGTAGCCGCGGGCACCGACCTTGATCGCCTCGAACACGTAGCGGTCCTGCCGGTACATGGTGAGGATGATGACGCGAATGTCGGGGTCCTCGGCCAGGATCGCCTTCGTCGCGGCGACACCGTCCAGCTCCGGCATCTGGATGTCCATCAGGACCACGTCGGGCTTGGTTTCGAGCGCGTAGCGGACCGCTTCGCGACCGGTGGAGGCCTCACCGATGATCCGAACGTCGTCCTCGGTCTCGAGAATGCTCCGCAATCCCTGCCGGAACATCGCATGGTCGTCGCACAACAGCAGCCGTGTCATGGCGCCATCCTAGCCCACGAGGGGCGTGCTACCGTGCACCGCGGCAGCCGTCCGGCACGCGCACGTCGGGCGCCGGGCGGCTGCCAGGGAGGGTTTAATGGCACATCCGAAAGGCGTTCTGATCGAACGCCTGCAGAAAGAGGGCCGCCAACCTCGCTTTGGGTCCGAGATCAGCGGACCGGACCACGATCCGGTGTTCGACGCCGAGGTGATCGTCGATGGCCAGGTGCTCGGGCGGGGGCATGGGCCGAACAAGCGTACCGCCGAGCGGCTGGCCGCCGAGGAGGCCCTGCGGGCCCTCGACGCCACCAGCAGCACAGGCAGCACCAGCACCAGCAGCACCAGCAGCAGCAGCAGCAGCAGTGGCCGCCGCCGCGGCAGCCGTGGGGGCCGCAAGGGCGCCACCGCGCCGCGCTCCAAACCGGCCGAGGCAGCCAGTGACGACAGTGACGACGCGCCTAGCAGCGCCGCCACCGAGCCGCTCGGCAGCGACGGGCGCTTCGACGGTCCCTGGCCGGTGTTCGAGTCGGTGCTCGCGACCAGCCTCCGCATCGCGCACGACCGAGTCGCCGCAGGCATGGCCAGCGATGAGGCGCGTGAAGCGATCGAACGCTACGCCCTGGCGCTGTACAAGAACCTGCTGCTAGACCTCGGCGACGTCGTCGAGGAGGACGCTCCGGACTGAGCTCCTAGCCTCCTGCAACCGTGGTGCCTACCGTAAGGCGTTCGTCGCTCAGGCGTCGCCGGGGGCAGAACGCTTACGCGCCCACCGCTCGATCCGGTTGAGGTCCGCGCTGGCCTTCTCCTGCACCAGCAGCCGACGCAGGCGCTCACCTCCAGGCATATCGCCGCCCTGCGCTTCGATCAGCTCTACCATCTTGGCTCCGAACGCTCGTAGCGGCACGGTCGACGCAAGGTCGGCCGAGTTGGTGGCGTCTGGCGCTTCGAGGATCAACAACTCCGGGTCGAGCCCGCCCCG